>TARA_R110000772_G_scaffold18400_29_pt1 | contig 127788 bp, 122 predicted proteins | sample TARA_R110000772 | Tara Oceans TARA_R110000772 (sample SAMEA4397948) | marine metagenome | biome: Polar Biome; feature: [SRF] surface water layer (ENVO:00010504); material: water (ENVO:00002006), including particulate matter (ENVO:01000060) such as... | depth 5 m | reverse complement strand
AGGCGCGCCGTCAGGCTCTCGCCCCGCCGTTCGCGCGCTGGGCCGCGATTATCGTTTCGTCCGAAGATAACAAGGAAGCGATGGAAACGGCGCGCCTGATTGGCCAGACCGCGCCAAAGGTTGATGGTTTTTCGGTCTTCGGCCCCGCCCCTGCCCCGCTGGCGATGCTGCGCGGGCGGCACCGGCACCGGTTGCTGGTCCATGCCCTGCGCTCGGTCGACCTGCAGCAGATCATGCGCGAATGGCTGGAACAACTGGAGTGGCCGCGCGCCGTCCGGGTCGGGGTTGATATCGATCCCTATAGTTTTGTCTGATTGCCGGAAAGTCTGCCTTATGAATTGAGGGGCGACGGGAAGTTCAAAAGTCCTTTGAATATTGCACGCATTTGAAGCATGAGCCTATCCATGATCAAAAAACTAGCGCTCCTGCTCTCGGTCCTCACCGCCACTCTGCTCACCGGCCCTGCCCAGGCCGATCCCGCAGACATCAGCGCCGCCAGCCGTTCGGTTGTCCGCGTGGTGCTCGCTGCCAAGGATGGCGACAAGGTGGCCTTTGTCGGCCATGGCAGCGGCTTCGCGGTCGCTCCGGACAAGATTGTTACCAATGCCCATGTCGTCGAGATTGCCCGGCAGGAAAGCTCGGTCGTCATCGGGATCATCCCGTCGCAGGGCGGGACCAGCTATGGCGGGAAAATAATCGCCTATTCGCCCGGCAATGATCTTGCCCTCATTCAGGTACTGGACGGCGGACGATTGCCGCCGATGACCGTGTTTGGCGGTCCGGTTGGCGACGGTGCGGATGTGGTCGCTATCGGCTATCCCGGTTCGGTCGACCGGGCGCAGGGCCTTGATCTGGACGACCTGATCAACCCGATGTCGCCGGTCAAGACGACCGGCACGGTGTCCGGCGGGCGCACCACCAAGCAATTTGACACAATCCTCCACACCGCTCCGATTGCCTCCGGCAATAGCGGCGGGCCGCTGATCGACAATTGTGGCAGGGTTCTGGGCGCAAACAGCTTTGGATCGATTAGCAATGGCAATGATGCCGAATTCGGCTTTGCCGTTTCGGCGCGCGAAATCCTCAACTTTCTGCGCAAGGCGGGCGTCAAAGTGGCGACCACCGCGACACCCTGCCGGTCAGCGGCCGAAATCAGTCTGGAAGAGCAACAGCGTGAAATTGCCGCCCGCGCGCAGGTCGACGCCGCGAGGGACGCCGAGGCCGAGAAGCGCGAACGCGCGGAAGCAAAATTGCGGACCACGATATCCCAGGACATTATCGCCGCGCGCGAAAACCGGATGGCGATCGCCGCGCTGATATTGGTGCTGTCACTGCTCGCGGCTGGCGGCGCTGGCGTCCTGATGGTTCAGGGCAAGCGCAATCCGGCGATCGGCGCGGCGGGTGGCGCGGGCATATTGTTGCTCGCCGCCATATTCACCTTTCTGTCGCGTCCCGATTTCAGCGAAATTGACGATCGGGTCGCGGCAAGCTTGAAGGAAAATGAGCCCAAAAGCCTCCCGCAACCAACAAGCATCGCCACTTCCGGCAAATATCAATGCACAATCAACCCGCAGCGCAGCCGGATCACGGTATCGCAGCAAAATGAAATGCCGCTCGAATGGGCCGATAGCGGCTGCGTCAATGGCCGGACGCAATATGGTCGCGATGGTGCAAAATGGTCGCGGATATTTGTTCCCAATCAGGAGCAGACGATCACCATCAGCAGCTTCCAGCCGGATCGCAGCGAATTTACCGAGGAACGTTATCTGGTCGGGCTCGACACGATGACCAAGGCGCGCGCGATCCGTGCTAAATATGGCAACAGGGCCTGCACGACCGATGACAAGGCGCTGGCGGATATCGAGGACATGGTGAAGGCAATCAGAGCGGAACTGCCTGGACAGGCAAACGAGCGACTGGTTTACGAGTGCAAACCGGTCAAAAATTGAACGGATCGGCACACCCAGACCTGCGGAAACGGGGCTGTGCGGATTTGCGCTAAGCGGTCTTTCTTTCGGCAGCATCGGCCGGATTTGCGGCCACCGGAAGGGAAGCGGACCCGACCCGCGGGACCCATTTTTCGACCGGACGCAAATCGGTGCAATTATCCATCGCCTCCGCCTTGCCATAGAGATAGCCCTGGACCTGATCACAGCCCAAAATGCGTAACGCATCGACCTGCTCCTGCCGCTCGACACCTTCGGCGGTGGTCTTCATGCCAAGATTTCGAGCCAGACTGATCACCGATTTGATGATCGCCTTGCAATCGTCACGGGAGTCGATTTCATCGACGAAGCAGCGGTCGATCTTGATCTTGTCGAACGGAAAGCTTCGCAAATAGTTGAGCGAACTGTAACCGGTCCCGAAATCATCCAATGATATGCGAACGCCGAGATCCCGCAAGCTGTGCAATGTACGTATATTGACGTCGCTGTCCTGCATCAGGATGCTTTCGGTGATTTCCAGTTCCAGCCGCTCCGGCGCGATGCCGGTTTGCGCGAGCGCGTTGACGATTGTCGGAACCAGGCTCGTACTGCGCATCTGGGACGGAGACAGGTTGACCGCCACGCTCAGCGATTCATCCCATTGGGTGGCGTCTTCCAAAGCCTGGCGAACAACCCATTCGCCGAGTTGCACGATCAATCCCGTTTCCTCGGCGACAGAGATGAATTCATTGGGCATCACAACCCCGCGCTGGGGATGTTCCCAACGCAAAAGCGCTTCGAACCCCGTCTTCCTGAGTGTTTTCAGGTCGACCAGCGGTTGATAATGCAATCGCATTTCCTGTTCGGCCAGCGATGCCCGCAAATCAAGTTCGAGATTTCGGCGTTCTTCGGCGACGACATCCATTTCCATTTCAAAAATGGCAACGCGATTGCGCCCCGCGCCTTTGGCCGAATAAAGCGCCAGATCGGCATATCTCACCAATATGTCCGGTTCGACAATGTCATTTGTCCATTGCGCCAGACCGACACTGGCGCTGCTGACGACATTATGGTCATCGATCAGAAACGGCTTGCTGACTGCGTCCACAATCATATTCGCGATATCTTCGGCAAATTCTGCCCGCTCACCGCTCAGAAGGAGAGCGAATTCGTCTCCCCCGATCCGGGCCAGCGTATCATCCGACCTGGCGACATTTTCCAGCCGCCGGGAAACCATCGTCAGGAACTTGTCGCCGATGGGATGGCCCAAAGTATCATTGATTGCCTTGAAATGGTCGAGATCGAACAGCAGCAACGCGATCTTGTCGCCGGGCTGCGCCCGATGGATAGTCCGGTTCAGCGCTTCGGAAAAATATCTGCGGTTCGGAAGATCGGTCAAGCCGTCGAAATGGGCCATGTAGCGGACCTTCTCTTCGGCGGACTTCTGCGCGGTAATATCGGAAATCACCCCGCGCATCGCGACACCAAGGTGTTCCGCTCCGTTCTTTGTGGCGCGACCGCTAATCTTCCACCAGTGTTTCTCGCCGTTGACGATGACAGCAACCATGATCGCTGGGAAGGACACGCCTTGAGAGATATTGTTGGCCAGCATCCGCCGGTCCTCTTCGTCGTCCAGGAGCGACACCAGCAAAGCCCCGTTCAGGTCCTCCACGGAGCGATGGGCGGCCTCTGCAAAACGGTCACACACATCCAGCAGAAACCCTTTGCGATCGACCGAAAAAAGCCAGTTCGACGACTGTTCTTCAAAGTCATTCAACAGCAGTTTCACCGTTTCAGCAGCTTCGGCCAGTTCATTCTGCGCAAAGACCTCATCGGCGAAACTCGCAAAATTCTGCCTGCCGCTGAGCAGCAGGATCATTGCAAATGTCGCGAGCAGGCATATTGCCAGATAGCTTTCCTTGCCGCCCATGAACAGGAGACCGGTCGAGAGACAGGTGGCAATGATTATCGTCCACGCTCTGGAGGCCTCTGGCAAATGGCGATAGGACATCACGCCCGCGCTCATTTTCCCGGCACCAATCACGGCCAGCAACATCAGCTGGGCGGGGCTTGAACTTGGCAGCAGGAAGGCAACACCAACGCCCCATACATGTGCATAAATCACGGCGTTGATGGTAATCCGCCGCTTCGTTCGCAGCATTTGTTCGGATGATAATGTCGGGTCGCTCGAAATATTTCTAAGCCGGAGCCGGTCAACCGTCGCAATTGCAAATACTGTGCACCACAGAACAAGCGCCGAGACGGACACGCCCTGGGAAAAGAGCGTCAGGATAATCGCCGCGTTCACCAGATTTGCGATCACCGCAGAGCGCACAATCTTGCTATGTTCGGTGAGCTGCTTTCTGGTTACCAAGTCCCGTTCTGACTGGTCCAGACAGCGGAGATTGTTCCGAGCTTCCATCAAGTTTCCCATTCGCTTCGGGATGGCTAACGGTCAAAAGTTTACAATCCGTTTTTATTTCCGGCCCTCAGCATGTAACCGAATGTAACTATTCGAATAGATCAAGAATAGATCGCGCTGATTTCTCCATGCGCGCGCAAAACCAACCCACAACAAGGGAAAATCGCCGGCAATCTTGAGAAAAGCAACGAAATGGCTGATAATGCGTTAGCTATAATTCCGGCAACCGAGGAAAGAGATATGACCGAAGCCAACGGAAATCAGCAAGCCCCCGACTATAATGGCCTGCAAGCAGCCTTCATCAATTGTACTTTGACACCCTCGCCGGCGTTCAGCCACACAGAATGCCTGATGGCTGTTGTCCAAGCCATCATGGAGGATGCCGGGGTGACGGTGGAGATGTTTCGCAGCGTCGACCATGACATCGCGCCGGGCGTCTATCCGGACATGACCGAACACGGGTTTGACAGCGATGCGTGGCCGGAGATTTCCAAAGCGGTCATGGCCAGCGATATTCTGGTTATCGGTACTCCGATCTGGCTCGGAGAAGTATCATCGGAATGCCGCAAGATCATCGAGCGACTCTACGCCCATTCCGGTGAGACAAATGACAAGGGTCAGTATATTTTCTACGGGAAGGCCGGCGGTGTGGTGGTCACTGGCAACGAGGACGGCGTCAAACATTGTGCGATGAGCACGCTCTATTCTCTGGGCCATATCGGTTATACGATCCCTCCCCAGGCCGACGCCGGGTGGATTGGCCCGATCGGCCCCGGCCCTTCCTACGGCGACGAGCAAGACGATGGCACCCGCGTCGGGTTCGACAGCGATTTCACCCAGCGCAATGCGACATTTCTGGCGTGGAATCTGATGCACACGGCTCATATGCTCAAACAGGCTGGCGGTATTCCCGCCTATGGAAATTCCCGGGAAGCCTGGGATGCCGGCACCCGTTACAACCATCCCAATCCTGAGTATCGCTGATTGCGCTGATTGTGTCAGTGGGAACTCAATAGTCCGGTTCACCGCCCTCGAATGTCTTTCTGGCCTGCGCACTGAGCCACAGCATGGCGGCGGCCCAGGGCTGATGACCGTGGCTGATTCTTGCAACACCCAGGGCAGCCAGTCTGGCATGGGTCGGACCTTCGGGCGAACGCAAGATATTCACCGGCAGCGGGGAAGCGTCACAAATTGCGCCAATATGTTTTTCGTCGTTCAGAAACGGCACAAACAGGCTGGCGGCACCGGCATCGGCATATATATCTGCCCGCTCGAGAACCCGTTCGACCAGGGCATCTCCATCGGTCTCTGCTGATTGGCCACGGAAAACGTCGCATCGCGCATTGACCCAAAGACCAGTGGAAGCAGCAGCGGCCACCCGCTCGGCAAAAATCTCCGGTGCAATCAGTTCATTGTCGCCGGGCATCCGGTCTTCCATGTTGATCCCGCTCGCACCTGCATCAAAGGCCCGTTGAACAGACTGGCGGACTTGACCGGCATTCGCGCCATATCCTGCTTCCATATCGATGCTTACCGGCAAATCCGACGCCGCTACAATATGCTCGAGATTGATAATCGCGTCATCCAGAGAAAATGCCTCGCCGTCTGCAATTCCCTGCGCGCCGGCTACTCCGTAGCTGCCCGTCGCCAGTGCCTTTGCACCTGCAGAAGCAACCGCCCGGGCGCTACCGGCATCCCAGATATTGACCAATATCAACGGATCGCCCGGGATGTGAAGATCGCCAAATTTCTGTATGTTCGGGTTCATTTCGCTTCCTTTTCCAGCAACCGTTCCTTTAGTTCTGTCCCGTAAGCGTAGCCGCCCATCGTCCCGTCGCTACGCACAACGCGGTGGCAGGGGATCAGGACGGCGACATGGTTGGCACCATTGGCGCTGCCGACGGCGCGAACCGCTTTGGGCTTGCCGATAGCAGCCGCGATATCGGCATAGCTTCGGGTTTCGCCTTCGGGGATTTTGCGGAGCTCCTGCCAGACCGATTCCTGAAAGGCCGTGCCCTGGACATCGAGCGGGATATTGTGCGGGCGGCCGGGCGTTTCGACCTGAGCAACCACCTCTGCCAGGAGGCGGGCGAACGCCTCGCCGCCTTGTTTCAGATCCGCATTCGGGAAACGCGCGCGCAGCTCATCCTCTCCCTCGTTGAAAGACAGGCAGCAAACACCCTTGTCGGTCGCAGCGACCATCATATCGCCAAGTGAAGTTTCGACATTGGCCCAGTGCACCGCGACCCCTGCCCCTCCGTTTTTCCAAGCTGCCGGTTTCATTCCCATTTTCTGTTCCTCGTAAAAGCGCGATGCAGAACCATAGCCTGCATCGTAAATGGCTTCGGTGACCGTTGCACCGTCCGCCAAAGCATCCTTGACCCGTTCGGTTCGCAAGGCCCGTCCGTAGGCAGCGGGCGACAGGCCGGTTTCGCGTTTGAAAATCCGCTGGAGATGGGTCGGCGAATAGCCGGTGAGATTGGCCAACGCGTCGAGCCTGGGTGCCGTTTCAGCCATCCGAATCGCGTCGATCACCGCTTTCACGGCCGCTTCGTCGCGTGCGACATCATTGGGGCGACAGCGCAGGCAGGCGCGCAGGCCCGCGGCCTCGGCCTGTTCGGCTTGCGCAAAGAAGCGCACATTTTCCCGTTTTGGATGGCGAGCGGCGCAAGAGGGACGGCAATAGATGCCGGTGCTCAGCACGCCGGTCACGAAACTGCCGTCGAAGCTGCGGTCGCGCGCCTGCATTGCGGCCCACGCCTGACCATCGTCCACTATCTTCTGGTTCACGATTCAAACCTCTCCACCCGCGCGGCGAAACATCCGTGGGCTGCATTACGGACATCTATATAGGCAACCTCGTCCAGTTCAAATAGCTGGCGGATTGACCGGTCCGCGTCTCCAGGCATTGCGAGGCTGGCGGTTTTCAACATCGCATCCTGGTCGAAAGCGCGCATTGCCAATGTCCGCCCATCGAAGACCGGCGGCACGGCATCGATAAATTGCGCGGCCGCGCTCAGCCCCGTTCTCGCAAATATAGCATAGGAACTCCGATAGGGAGAATCGACATCATGGGACGTGTAGTGGAACAGGATCACCTCCTCCCCCACTTCGGCATCCTCCAGCGATATCCGACAGGGAAATCCCGGTTTGCCGGTCGCTGTTATTCGAACCGCGCCAAGCGCAGACAGCTGCTCCTCGGTTGCTTCCTCGAACGGACTGGTCAGTTCCGGGCTCAATCCGGCAATTTTATAAGCCATATGCAATTCCCCATTTCCGGTTGTTGCAACGGATTTAAATCAGCTTCGCCGGTGCGGCTTCCCGTATCTTGCGTTCAAAGCCAAATATTTTTTGCCGAGCAATCGAATGCCCCGAAAACCGCTGGTCTGGCTTTCCTGAAAAATGATTCCCAAACCTATCTTGCGTCGCAGCAAAATGGTTGCTAGACGCCGCGCATCCGTGGCGGAATCGTAGGTTTTTCTGCCGTTAAGCGGACCATTTCATGAACGGTTTTCAGACCACATTAACGGTCAGGGAGAAGCAAACGCGTGGATCATTCCAGCGGCATTAGAGCGAGTTTAGCGGGGCGTTACGCCACTGCTTTGTTCGCGCTTGCAGAAGAAAATAAGAGCATCGACGCGGTGCAGGCCAGTCTTGCGACATTGAGCGCGGCCCTGGCCGAATCGAGTGACCTCAGGGCGCTGACCAGCAGCCCGGTCCTCTCTCGCGACGATGCCGGCAGAGCAATTGCAGCCACGGCCAAGAGCCTTGGTCTCGACAAGCTGACGTCCAACGTGCTCGGCGTGCTTGCGGCCAATCGCCGTCTCGACAAAATTCCGGCAGTGATTCGCGCTTTCACCTCATTGGCTTCCAGCCATCGTGGCGAGATCAGCGCAGAAGTCACATCGGCCCATCCGCTGGATGACAAACAGATTGATGCGCTCAAGGCGCAACTCAAGAAACGCGTGGGAAGCGATGTCAGCGTTTCCACCGCAGTCGATCCCTCCATTTTGGGCGGCCTGGTCGTGAAAATCGGCAGCCAGATGATCGACAGCTCGATTAAAACCCGTTTGAACACCCTATCGCAGGCCATGAAGGGCTAAAGGAAGATACACATGGATATTCGCGCCGCAGAAATTTCAAAGGTCATCAAGGACCAGATCGCCAATTTTGGCAATGAAGCCCAGGTCTCCGAAGTCGGAACCGTGCTTGCAGTGGGTGACGGTATTGCCCGTATCCACGGCCTCGACCAGGTTCAGGCCGGTGAGATGGTTGAATTCTCCAACGGTATTCAGGGCATGGCGCTGAACCTCGAAGCGGACAATGTCGGCGTCGTGATCTTCGGCTCGGATGCTGAGATCAAGGAAGGCGACGTGGTCAAGCGGACCGGCACGATCGTGGACGTTCCGATCGGCAAGGAATTGCTCGGTCGCGTGGTCGACGGTCTCGGCAATCCGATTGACGGCAAGGGCCCGATCAAGACCACCCAGCGTAGCCGGGTGGAAGTCAAGGCGCCGGGCATCATTCCGCGGAAATCGGTTCACGAACCCGTCCAGACCGGCCTGAAAGCGCTCGACGCTCTGGTTCCTGTTGGCCGTGGCCAGCGCGAATTGATCATTGGTGACCGTCAGACCGGCAAGACCGCTGTCGCGATCGATACGTTCATCAACCAGAAGACGGTCAACGCCGGCGATGATGAAAGCAAGAAGCTCTACTGCATCTATGTTGCCATCGGCCAGAAGCGCTCGACGGTTGCCCAGATCGTCAAGAGCCTCGAAGAAAATGGCGCAATGGAATATTCGATCGTGGTTGCTGCAACCGCTTCCGAGCCTGCACCGCTTCAGTATCTCGCGCCTTATACCGGTGTGACGATGGGCGAATATTTCCGCGATAACGGCATGCACGCCTGTATCGTTTATGACGATCTCTCCAAGCAGGCTGTGGCTTACCGCCAGATGTCCCTGCTGCTGCGTCGTCCTCCAGGACGCGAAGCCTATCCTGGTGACGTTTTCTATCTGCACAGCCGTTTGCTCGAACGTGCCGCGAAAATGAACGAAGCCAATGGTTCGGGTTCGCTGACCGCATTGCCGATCATCGAAACCCAGGCTGGTGACGTTTCGGCCTATATTCCAACCAACGTGATTTCGATCACCGACGGCCAGATCTTCCTTGAAACCGATCTGTTCAACCAGGGTATCCGTCCTGCCATTAACGTGGGTCTTTCGGTTTCGCGTGTTGGTTCGGCTGCACAGACCAAAGCGATGAAGAAGGTTTCGGGTTCGATCAAACTCGATCTGGCACAATATCGCGAAATGGCTGCCTTTGCCCAGTTCGGTTCCGATCTCGACGCGTCGACGCAGAAATTGCTCGCACGTGGTGAGCGTCTGACCCAGTTGCTGAAACAGGCGCAGTTCTCGCCTCTTCCATTCGAAGAGCAGACTGCCTCGATCTATGCCGGTACGAACGGGCATCTCGACACGGTCGCTGTGACCGATGTTGTCCGCTATGAGGAAGCCATGCTTGCTCACATGCGTAGCGAACATGCCGATATCTTGAAAACGATCCGTGAAAGCGGTGATCTGGCGGATGACACCAAGGCGGCTCTCGAAGCGGCACTGGCAGCATTCGGCAAGACGTTTGCATAAGGCAATTGGATAAACACCGTTAGCCCCGAGCTTGTCGAAGGGCGCTTCTCTCACCAGAGACGTGGTTCGACAGGCTCACTACTAACGGCACAACGGAGTAAGACAGGAAAACATGGCCAGTCTTAAAGAACTGAAAGATCGGATTGCGTCGGTTAAGTCGACCCAGAAGATCACCAAGGCCAAGAAGATGGTTGCAGCGGCCAAGCTGCGCCGGGCGCAAATGGCTGCAGAAGCTGCGCGGCCATATGCTGCGCAGATGGAAAAGGTGATGTCGAGCCTCGCATCCAAGGTTTCGATCGACGAAAATTCGTCGAAGCTATTGGCGGGCACCGGCAAAAGCGAAACCCACCTGCTGGTCGTCGCTACGTCTGACCGCGGCCTGTGCGGTGCGTTCAACGCCAATATCGTCAAGGAAGCCCGCGCCAAGGCAGAAAAGCTGCTCGGCGAAGGCAAGAAAGTCCTTTTCTATATGGTCGGACGCAAGGGCATTCCGATCATCAAGCGTTTCTACCCCGGCCAGATCCTGAAGCATTTCGACACATCGAACGTCAAGGCACCGGGATTTGAAGAAGCCAAGGCGATTGCCGAGGACCTGACTGCGCTGGTTGAAGAAGGCACGTTTGACGTCGCCCATCTGTTTTACGGCAAGTTCAGATCTGCACTGGTTCAGGAGCCGACGGTTCAGCAGATCATTCCGATCGCAATCGAGGATGGCGCTATCGCCGAATCCACGGGCGCTGTGGAATATGAGCCAGACGAGGAAGAAATCCTCGCAGCACTGCTGCCGCGCAATCTGACCACCCAGATTTTCGGCGCATTGCTGGAAAACAACGCGTCGGAACAAGGCGCGTCGATGACCGCCATGGACAATGCGACCCGCAATGCCGGCGACCTGATCGACAACCTTACCATCATCTATAACCGCAGCCGTCAGGCCGCGATTACCACCGAATTGATTGAAATTATCGCTGGCGCTGAAGCGCTCTAAAGCACGTACGCAAGGAAACGTAAAAATGGCAAAAACCAAAAATGTAGGCCGCATTTCTCAGGTTATCGGCGCTGTCGTCGATGTGACCTTCGATACGGAAGTCCCGGCTATTCTCTCGGCTCTGGAAACCGACAATAACGGCAACCGGCTGGTGCTTGAAGTTGCCCAGCATCTCGGCGAGAACACGGTTCGTACCATCGCAATGGACGCGACCGAAGGTCTGACCCGCGGTCAGGAAGTGACCGACACCGGTTCGCAGATCCAGATGCCTGTTGGTCCTGAAACGCTCGGCCGGATCATGAACGTGATTGGTGAGCCAATCGACGAACGCGGCCCGATCGGCAACAAGACCACTTCTCCTATTCATGCTGAAGCTCCTGCTTTTGTCGACCAGTCAACCGAGAATGAAATTCTGGTTACCGGCATCAAGGTTGTTGATCTGCTCGCACCTTATGCAAAAGGCGGCAAGATCGGCCTGTTCGGCGGTGCCGGCGTGGGCAAGACCGTGCTCATCCAGGAACTGATCAACAACATCGCGAAAGGCCATGGCGGTACTTCCGTTTTCGCCGGTGTTGGCGAGCGTACCCGTGAAGGTAACGATCTCTATCACGAATTCCTCGACGCTGGCGTTATCGCCAAGGACGCCGACGGCAATCCGAAGTCGGAAGGCTCGAAAGTGGCTCTGGTCTTCGGCCAGATGAACGAACCTCCAGGAGCGCGTGCTCGTGTGGCTCTGTCCGGCCTGACCCAGGCGGAATATTTCCGCGACGTCGAAGGCCAGGACGTTCTGTTCTTCATCGACAACATCTTCCGCTTCACCCAGGCCGGTTCGGAAGTGTCCGCGCTTCTCGGCCGTATTCCTTCGGCTGTGGGCTATCAGCCTACCCTGTCGACCGACATGGGCGCGTTGCAGGAACGTATCACATCCACCAACAAGGGTTCGATTACATCGGTTCAGGCCATTTACGTTCCTGCCGACGATTTGACCGACCCGGCACCGGCAACATCCTTTGCCCACCTCGACGCAACCACCGTTCTGAACCGCGCGATTTCGGAGCTGGGCATCTACCCGGCTGTTGACCCGCTCGATTCGACCTCGCGTGTTCTCGAACCGCGCGTTGTTGGCCAGGAACATTATGATACGGCCCGTGCTGTCCAGGAAACCCTGCAGAAGTACAAATCACTGCAGGACATCATCGCAATTCTCGGCATGGACGAGCTTTCGGAAGAAGATAAGCTGGTCGTTCAGCGTGCTCGGAAAATCCAGAAGTTCCTGTCGCAGCCGTTCCACGTTGCTGAAGTCTTCACCGGCATCAAGGGCAAGTTCGTTGATCTGGAAGACACGATCAAATCGTTCAAGGCAGTTGTCGACGGCGAATATGATCACCTTCCCGAAAACGCCTTCTACATGGTCGGCGGAATCGAAGAAGCGATCGAAAAAGGCAAGAAAATGGCTGCTGAAGCGGCCTAAGCGACATCCATTGGCACTGAGCCGTCGAATGCGCGAACGCTAGTTATACGCGCTTCGGCTGGCTCAGGACCAACGGTATAAAGGTACTATAATGGCAAACCTACATTTCGAACTCGTAACCCCCGAAAAGCTCGTCCGGTCGGATGATGTTTTCATGGTGGTGGTGCCCGGTACCGAGGGTGATTTTGGTGTACTCGCCAATCATGCGCCGGTCATGGCGACGATCCGCGATGCCGATCTGGTCATCTACGCGACCGAAGGCGGCGCACCGGAAACAATTTCGGTTCAGGGCGGCTTTGCGGAAGTGAATGACAAGGGCCTGACGGTTCTCGCCGAAGCTGTTAGCTAGGTCCGGATGCAATAATCGGGGGCTTGAATGTATAAGATTTCTGCCCTCTTCCACATAAGCTGACGATGACAAATTCGCCCTTCGAGACGGGCCCGATCGTCCATTTTCTTTATGAACCGGGCGATGGCGGACTTGACCGTGTTGCGATTTTGCTCGCCAATGGCATGGCCAGCCGCGGAATTGAAACCGAGTTGTGGTTGACCAAGGCACATGGTTCGGTCGGCGATATGATCGCCCCGAATGTGACCGTCCGGATAGTGCCCACGCCGATGCTTGGCGGTCGCGGAATTCAGCTGCTGCTGCAAATTCCCGCGGTGGCACGGATGATCCGCAAATATCAGCCCAAGGCCATATTTTCCGCGGGGAATCAGACAAATCTGAGCTTGGCAATTGCCCGAAAACTCTCCGGTTCGAGCCGAACAAATTTCATCCAGAAGATCACAAATCCGGTTCTGCGTCCGGGACTGAGCCGCTGGGCAAGGATGGCGAGGACCTGGCGGTTCGGGTTCACGGCAAGATTTGCCGACATGTGCCTCACGCTCAGCGATGCGGATGCCGAACATTATGCACGGATATATCCGCATGCAGCGGACAAGTTCCAATGCGTTCCCAACTCCTATGTTACGGCAGATATGCTGAAACTGGGCGATAGTCGGCAAGTGCGTGCGCCGGGTACCCCTGCACGACTGCTCGCCGTCGGTCGGATCACGACGCAGAAAGACTATCCGACACTGATTGCCGCTCTGGCCCTGATTACCGAGCGCCCCTGGTCGATGACGATATTGGGCGACGGCAACATGCGGGAAGAAATACAGAAACAGGCCCGATCATCCGGCCTAGCTGACCGTATCACGTTCAAGGGATTTGTTTCAGATCCGACCCCTTATTATGCGCGGTCGGATATTCTCGTCCTGTCGTCCCGGTGGGAGGGACTGCCCGCGGTTCCACTGGAAGCCATGGCCACCGGTTGCGCCATCGTTGCTACAGACTGTTCGGAAGGGTTGACGAGACTATTGCACCGGGCAGGCCTTGAGACTGTGCCCGTCCAGGATGCCCGAGCATTGGCCGGTGCAATCGCATCGGCTATGGATAGGCCCCAGGCCACCGCTCCGCTCAGGGCCTGTGCCGAGGCCTTTTCCATCGAAGCCAGCGTCGATCGCCACATCGAGCGACTGGAACAGACTCTGGCCTGCGGTTAGGCCTCAACAACCGGCGCAAGTCGTCGTTCGCTGCGCCACAGCAGCAAGCCGCTGAAGATTATCAACAAACCGCCCATCATCGCTGTCCGGTCGATCGGATCACCGAAGACAAAAACACTGATCAGCGTTGCGATCAGTAGCTGGATATAGACGATCGGGGCAATCGCTGCCGCCGTCGTCCGCATCGTCGCCATGTAGAGCAGGAAATGACAACCGGTTGCGGTCAATGCCACCAATATGCAACGCAAGACGACATCCCAGTTCGGAACCCCGGGAACCGTCATGACCGGGACGAATGAATGGCCGATCACTGTCGCGATAATCAGAAATATGGCGGCCCATAACGCAATGTAGAATTGAGCGGCGAATATCGAACGCTCGGTCGATACCATCCGGTTGAGAATCAGCATTGTTGCCATGGAAAAGGCGGATATCAGCGGCAGAACCGCGACCCAGCCAAATGCCGCGACATTGGGACGAAGCATGATCAACACCCCGCCAAAGGCGATAATCGTCGCCACCCAGGTACCGGGGCGCATCTTTTCTTTCAGGAACCAGCCGGAAAATAATGCGGTGAGGATCGGGTTGATGAACGAAATCGCCACCGCATCTGCCAACGGCATGATGTAAATGGCGGAAAAGAAGGTGATCGTGCCGACGAACAGGGTGAAACCACGGGCTATGTGCAGCCAGGGCCGATTGACGCGAAAGCCGCTGCTGCCCTCACGAACGAACAGGATGATTGCCAGAGCCACTGCGCCGATCGAAAAACGCAAGGCCGCGACGGCCTGAGCGGGCCAATCACCTGCCATCGACTTGATGACGGCATCTCCGAGCGGAAAACCGGCAAACGCGACCAGAGCCAGCGTGATTCCGCCTGCCGCTGCCTTTGGACTGCGCGAAAGTTCCGCGTTCAAAAAACCTGTCCTCTGTCCATGGGGATGGCTTAGTCGCTGCGACCCCCGGCGCAAGTGGCAAAATATATAATCGCGGTGATCTCGATCCAATTGGTCAGGATTTCCGGTTTATTAACCAATTTCGGGGAAAGAGGTCCCGTATCTTGTGACATTAGATAAATCGGACAGAACAGAATGAGCGCATTTGGCAAGAAAAATGGACTGGGCGGCGGCAAGTCATCCTTTGGTGTCGCCAAGCCTATGACTGGCGGCGGCTCGAAAGCCCCCAAGCCTGAAAGCTCTGAAGAGAATCCCGGCGGTCAGTTTCCTCCGATCGAATCAATCCCTCTGCCTGGCGAAGGAGCAGCTGCTGCAGTACCGTCAGGAGCACCCGATCAGGGCGATGCGATGGCGCGCCTTTCCGAACGCTCCCAGCCCTTGGCTGAAAGTGGCGGCAAGGACGAGGGCTTTGGTGCATCGGTCCACAAGATCAAGGAACAGGTGCTGCCGCGCCTGCTCGAACGCGTCGACCCGGAAGCCGCGGCAACGCTGAACAAGGAAGAATTGACCGAAGAATTCCGCCCGATCATCATGGAAGTGCTGACCGAGCTGAAACTGACGCTCAACCGGCGCGAACAATTTGCGCTTGAAAAAGTGCTCGTTGACGAACTGCTCGGCTTCGGACCGCTCGAGGAGCTGCTCGGGAATCCGGATATCTCGGATATCATGGTCAACGGCCCAGAACAGACCTACATAGAAATCAAGGGTAAGCTTGAAATCGCACCGATCCAGTTCCGCGACGAGGAGCATCTGTTCCAGATCGCCCAGCGGATCGTGAACCAGGTCGGCCGTCGTGTCGATCAGACCACACCGCTTGCCGATGCCCGTCTGAAAGACGGTTCGCGTGTGAACGTAATCGTGCCGCCGCTGAGCCTCAAGGGCACCGCGATCTCGATTCGTAAATTCTCCGAAAAGCCGATCACGCTCGACATGATGAAAAACTTCGGATCGATGTCCGAGGAAATGTGCACCGTTCTCAAGATTGCCGGTGCCTGCCGCTTCAACGTCGTCATCTCCGGCGGTACCGGTTCGGGTAAAACGACCATGCTCAACGCCATGTCGAAGATGATCGATCCGGGCGAACGCGTGCTGACGATCGAGGATGCTGCCGAGCTTCGCTTGCAACAGCCTCACTGGCTGCCGCTCGAAACCCGCCCGCCCAACCTTGAGGGCCAGGGCGCGATCACCATTGGCGATCTCGTCAAGAACGCCCTGCGTATGCGTCCCGACCGTATCATCCTCGGCGAGATTCGTGGCGCGGAATGTTTCGACCTTCTCGCCGCCATGAACACCGGCCATGATGGCTCCATGTGTACGCTGCATGCCAACAGCCCGCGCGAATGTCTCGGCCGTATGGAAAACATGATTTTGATGGGCGACATCAAGATCCCGAAGGAAGCCATTTCCCGACAGATTGCGGAATCCGTCGATCTTATTGTTCAGGTGAAGCGTCTGCGCGACGGTTCCCGTCGCACCACCAACATCACCGAAGTGATCGGGATGGAAGGCGACGTGATCGTCACCCAGGAACTGTTCAAATATCAATATATCGACGAGGATGCCGACGGCAAGATCATCGGCGAATATCAATCCGCCGGTCTGCGCCCTTACACGCTCGACAAAGCGCGGCAATATGGCTTCAACCAGCCGTTGCTGGAAGCCTGCCTCTAGCCTTCCGCCTATTCGGTCGAGATAAAGCCCAGTCCGAAGGCAATTGATATGCCAAAGGTCAAAAGCGACATGGCTGTGATCGTTGACCACGGCATGAAGCCGACATCTTCGATATTATTGCGGTTATTGCGCCGCCGGTTGCCGATTTCCGCGATCACGGCGCATATTCCGGACAGGCCGCAGATCACCATCCACAGTGGAGGCATCGAAGGTCAGCCTTTCGCCAGCATATTGATGATGCCGGAAAAATCCTTGCCGCCCTGCCCCTCTGTTTCGGCATATTGCTCGTAAAGTTTAGCAGCTTCGGCACCCATTGGCACATCGGCACCGGCACTTTGCGCCGCTTCCATCGCCAGACGCAGGTCCTTCAGCATCAGGGCAGCGGCGAAACCGCCTTCATAGCCATTGTCGGCCGGGCTTTGCGGGCCGACGCCGGGTACCGGACAATAGCTGGTCATCGACCAGCTCTGACCAGATGCCTTGGAAGAAATATCGTAGAATGTCTGCAGGTCGAGACCAAGCTTTTCGGCCATCTTGAATGTCTCGCAGGTCGCGATCATCGATGCGCCGAGCAGCATGTTGTTGCAGATTTTCGCCGCCTGTCCCGCACCATTGCCGCCGGCGTGGATCACCGCCTTGCCCATGTCGGACAGGATTGGTTCGGCGCGTTTGAAGCCTTCGTCGCTGCCGCCGACCATGAAGGTCAGCGTGCCGCCATTGGCCGCAGCGATACCGCCGGATACCGGGGCATCAACCGGGACCAGCCCCTTGGCTTCCGCCATGATGGCAACATCCTTGGCGCTGTCGACGTCGATGGTCGAGCAATCGATCACCAAAGTTCCGGGGTCGCCATTGATAATGATCTCATATTCATAGACTTTGCGGACATGGGAACCGGCGGGGAGCATGGTGACAACCGCGTCCATGTTGTTCACTGCCAGCGCGGCATCGCTGACCGGATGGCAACCGGCTTCACCGGCCTTTGCCAGCGCTTCCCCGGACAGGTCAAAGGCATGAACCTCATGCCCCGCTTTTGCGAGATTGGCAGCCATGCCGCCGCCCATATTGCCGAGGCCGATAAATCCGATTTTCATTTTATTCTCCAGTGAATGTCGAAACAGCGATATTTACCGCCCCTTCCAACTGCCTTCCCGCTTTTCGATAAAGGCAGCCATGCCCTCTTTCTTGTCTTCGGTGGCGGTCAGGATCTGGAACAGGCGCCGTTCGTGGACCAGGCCCTGCTCGAGATTGTTTTCGAAGGCCGCGTTGACCATTTCCTTGTTCACCTGAGCGGCCATTGGCGGCATCGAGGCAATGGTTGCAGCAGACTTCAGCCCTTCATCGAGCAATTGATCATGCGGAACCACGCGGGCCACCAAGCCGGAGCGTTCGGCTTCCTCGGCATCCATCATCCGGCCGGTCAGACACATGTCCATAGATTTGGCTTTGCCGACAGCCCGGGTCAGCCGCTGCGATCCGCCCATGCCGGGAGCCACGCCCAGCTTGATTTCCGGCTGGCCGAATTTCGCCTTGTCGCTGGCAATGATGATATCCGCCATCATCGCCAGTTCACAGCCGCCGCCGAGAGCGAAACCGTTCACCGCAGCGATCCATGGCTTGCGGGTCGCCTTGACGATATGACTAGTCCATTTGGCAAAGAAATCCTCGAGATAGAAATCGGCAGCCGACTTGTCGTACATCTCCTTGATATCGGCACCGGCGGCAAAAGCCTTGTCGCCCGAGCCGGTTATGACCGCACAATTTTGCGTTTCATCGGCCTGAAATGCGGAAAATGCGTCGATCAGCTCATCGAGCACCTGGCTGTTCAAGGCATTCAGCGACTTGGGGCGGTTGAGCGTGATCAGCGTTACCTGGTCGCGCTTTTCGGTGAGAATTGTTTCGTAGGTCATAGGGGTTTCCATTCTTCATCTGCCGGTAACGGCGCGAAAATATTGTCGATCCATTCGGCGCTGACTTCTTCGGGCGTCGCCGGATTCCATTTCGGATCATTATCCTTGTCGACGATCAGCGCGCGCACGCCTTCGAGGAAATCGTGCATTACCAGCACATGATAGCCGATGCGATATTCGTTGCGCATTTCGTCGGCAAAGCATTCCATCGCCGCGCCTTCGTTCAGCTGGCGCAGGGCCACCTTGCAGGTCTGCGGGCTCTTGGTGCCCAGCGTGTCGCGTTCCTTGGCAGCCCATTCGCTGTCATCTGCTTCGAGCGCTGCCAATATGTCTTCAAACCGGTCGGAGGCGAAAAACTTGTCGATCTTGTCGAGATTTTTGGCGATGCGGGCTTCGGGAACATTGCCAGAAAGCTGGCCCAATATGCCTTCGATACGGTCGGGTTTCTCGGTAATGCGCTGCTTGGCTTCTTCCAGCACGTCCGATTGCAGGTAATGCGTGGCAATGCCCACTTCCTTGCATTCGGCCCCATCCAGCCGTGCGCCGGTTAGTGCAAGAAACTGTCCCAGCCGGCCTTCAAGGCGGGACAAAAACCAGCCGCCACCGACATCGGGGAACAGTCCGATACCCGTCTCCGGCATGGCAAAACGCGTGTGCTCTGTTGCCACGCGATATTTGGCCGGTTGCGAGATTCCAACGCCACCGCCCATGGTGATTCCGTCCATGAAGGCAACGATAGGTTTGGGATATTCGAACAACAAATGGTTGAGCTGATATTCGTGATAGAAAAATTCGCGGCCCTCTTTGCCATCGGTCATGCCGGATTCGCGGAGCATGGCAATATCGCCACCAGCGCAGAAACCCCTGCCCTCGCTATGGTCGAGGATAACCGCTTCCACACTGTCGTCGTCGCGCCATTCAAGCAGCGCCTCGGTCATTGCCAGACACATGTCGAGGTTGAGCGAATGGATGACCTTTGGCCGGTTCAGGCTGATATGCCCGACCCGTCCGGATTTTCTAATGATGAGATCTTCTGTCATAAAATTCCTATTGCCGAAGCATTTCACGCGACACGATCATTCGCATCACCTGATTTGTGCCTTCCAGAATGCTGTGGACCCGCAAGTCGCGCCAGAAGCGCTCGATCGGATAGTCCTGCAGATAGCCGTAACCGCCAAAGAGTTGCAGCGCGTCGTTGGCAATCTTACTGCCATTGTCGGTCGCCAGCCGTTTGGCCATGGCGGCAAATTTCGTCTTGTCCGGTGCGCCTTCTGTCACTTTCGCCGCAGCGAGATAAAGCAGGGCCCGCGATGCTTCGAGATCGGTTGCCATGTCGGCGAGCATGAACTGGGTGTTCTGGAAATCGCTGATCGGCTTGCCGAATTGCTTGCGTTCCCTGGTGTAGGAAACGGCCTCGTCAAGACAGCGCTGCGCGCCGCCTAGCGAACAGGCACCGATGTTCAGGCGTCCGCCGTCGAGGCCGGCCATCGCGATACGAAAGCCCTCGCCTTCGTCGCCGACCCGGTTTTCGGCCGGCACACGGACATTATCGAAATGCACCTGCGCGGTCGGCGAGGCGTTCCAGCCCAGCTTGCGTTCCGGCGCACCGAAGCTCACTCCGTCCATATCCTTTTCGATGACCAGGCAGGTAACCCCTTTTGCACCGTCATCGCTGGTACGGACCATCGTGACATAGAGGTCGTTGACACCGGCACCGGAGATGAACTGCTTGCCACCATTGACGATATAATAGTCACCGTCCCGTTTGGCGCTGGTCTTCAGCGCCGCCGCGTCCGAACCGCTGCCCGGTTCGGTCAGGCAATAGCTGGAAATCTTTTCCATCGCGATCAGATCGGCGAGAAACTTGTCCTTCACTTGCTGTGATCCGAAACAGTCGATCATCCAGCTCGCCATATTGTGGATCGAAATGAAGCTGCTGGTGGCGGGACATCCATAGGCCATCGCCTCCATGATGATCGCGCTCTCCAGCCGGCCGAGTCCGATTCCACCGGATTCCTCGCTGATATAAATGCCCCCGAAACCGAGATCTGCGCTCTGCTTGATCACTTCGCGCGGGAAGATATGCTTTTCATCCCATTCAGCCGCATGCGGCGTAATCGCATCGGCGGTAAATCTCTGCGCCATTTCCTGAATGGCAAGCTGGTCTTCGGTCAGGGAAAATTGGGTCATATCTATTTCTTGCTTGTTGCCATGGAGGCGGCGGTTGATTCCGTGTCTCGCATTACCCGCAATATGTTGCCGCGGGCGATTTTTGCAAGGTCAGCGGCGCTATATCCCCGCTTTGCCAATTCGGCAAACAGCACGGGATAGGTCGACACATCGAAGAGGTCGTCCGGAGTGAACCTGATACCGTCATAATCGCCGCCGAGGCCGATATGATCGATACCGGCGGCATCGCGAATATGATCGATATGGTCGGCGATATCCCTGGCCGTTACCGGCGGCATTGGATTTGCCTCGTTCCAATCGTCCAGATGGGCTGCGCGTGCGGCCTCGTCGCCGGGATATAGTGCCGCCGCGCGCGCTGTCTCGGCTTTTTGACCTGCGTCCCAGTCGCGGCTGGCCGCACTGACATAAGAGGGCACGAAAGTAACCATCACCAGTCCGCCGTTGGCCGGCAACCGTTTGAGAACCGCATCGGGTACATTGCGGGGATGTCTGGTGACACCATCTGCGGAACTATGGCTGAATATCACCGGCGCCCGGGTTACATCCAGCGCGTCATTCATTGCGGCTTCGGACACGTGGCTGATATCGACCATCATCCCGAGCCGGTTCATTTCCTCGACCACCGAGACACCAAATTCGGACAGGCCGTCGCTTTTTGGCGCATCGGTTGCGCTATCGGCCCAGTCGAGCGTCTTCCAGTGAGTCAGCGTCATGTAGCGGGCGCCGAGCGCGTAGGTCTGCCTGAGCACGGCCAGCGAATTGCCGATCGAATGGCCTCCCTCCATACCGATCAGGGAAGCGATGCGACCCTGTTTCTGCGCTGCCTCGACGTCATCGGCAGTCAGGGCCAGCTGCAGGTCTTCGGGATATTGCGCCACCAGTTGATGGACAATATCGATCTGCTCGATCACCTTGTGGACCGCTTCAAATTGCGGCAGCTCCGGGTCGATCCAGACCGACCAGAACTGGCCGCCGACCTTGCCCTGCCTGAGCCGGGCGATATCGGTATGCATCACCTTCGAACCATGTCCCAGGCTCTGCAAAGTGTTGCGAAAGTCGACTTGCGAGAGATCACCGTCAAACCGCTCGGCAATCTGCTCCGGCGCGTCATTATGGCCATCGATTACCGGGTGCGCGGTCAGCACCTCTTGCGCGACCTGTTCGGGAGACTGTGCCTGCACCGATGATGCGCCGAGCAAGGCGACAGCCAGGGTGAGACTGCGAACAATTGTAATGCTTTTCATGCAATCGGGTCTAGTCGCGCAGGACCCTCTCGGCAAATAGCTTTTTCGCTAGTTTCTGATCGTTGCGCTCGTACCAGCGATTGCCGATCTTGCGCTCGGCGGCGAGCATCTGGGTGCGGGTGCCGTCGGCGAAATCGACGTCCGGCTCCATATGGGCGATCGGATCGCGATAGGCCTCGTCGGCAGAGACAATCGTCCATCCCCGCTTTTTCAGCGCGGCCGCCAGATCATCGACGAACATTGCGGCGAGATCGGTTTCGTGGAGCAGGATCATCTGAACCGGTGCCCGGTCCAGCGTTCGCCGGGCCAGATCGTCTGAAAATTCTGCCGATTCCACATAGGATTCGACAAACAGGTCGCGCATCGCGTTCCAGTCCATCAGCTTTCCCGCCCTGGCCGCCGTGATCGCCATATCCTCCAGATACCAGTCCGAGGCATCGACGGTTACATAGCCGTTCATCAGCCCCCGTTGCTTGAGACCCGCCCGCACCGCGTCACGCTTGGCCCTGTTAGTCCTGCCTTCGTCGAGAAACGGAAAGCGGAACCACGGGCGGTAATTGGGCTTGTCTTTCAGCCATGCCTCCGCCGCATCGATATCGGCGAGGAATGTCGCCGTCGGCACGGACGACAGTTTGCTGTGACCGGCAGTATGATTGGCGAGCACATGACCTGCTTTGGCATAGGCCGCAATATCGGCGGCGTCATTGTCGTGAGCGGTGATTCGTCCAGGATTGATGAAGAAGGCAGCTTGTTCGATGCCAGCGGTTTTCAAGGCCTCAATCAACAATTTCGGGCGTTCGTCAGGTTCCAGAAAGGCGCCAGCGCCGCGCGGGGCATCATCGAAACTGAAGGCTATGCGCTTGTCGGATATCGCAACCGAAATCGGCTCTGCCACGGGCCCGATTGCGCTGTCTGCCGGTCGCCAGAAAGCGAACAACAGAATCGCCAGCAGGACCGACGACAGGAACAGGCGCGGCGACAGCGCTAGCAACGCCGCACCCGGAACATGGTCAACAAGATATTCACGATCGTCATGTCCGCCCGAAATGCCGGAAAATCCAGCACTTCGGGACGCTTGTCCTGTTTTGGAACTCTGGCCCGATCAGGTCTTGCCGGGATTATCCCATGGTCGGGATGACGAATGCATCCTTGTTGCCGCCGTCCGCCGTGCCGTCGGGCCAGCGCTGGGTGATCGTCTTGACCTTGGTCCAGAATTTCACGCCTTCCATGCCGTGCTGGTTGGTGTCGCCGAATGCCGAGCGCTTCCAGCCGCCAAAGCTGTGATAGGCGACCGGTACCGGGATCGGCACGTTGATGCCGACCATGCCGACATTGACGCGGCTGGCAAATTCGCGGGCTGCGTGGCCGTTGCGGGTGAAGATCGCGACGCCATTGCCATATTGGTGCTGGCTTGGCAGCGCGAGCGCTTCCTCGAAATTCTTCGCGCGGACGATCTGCAGCACGGGGCCGAAAATCTCTTCCTTGTAGCTTTCCATGTCGGGAGTGACATGGTCGAACAGGGATGGTCCGATGAAGCAGCCTTCTTCATGCCCCTGCAGCGAGAAACCGCGACCATCGACGACCAGCTCGGCGCCTTCGTCAACGCCCTTCTGGATCCAGCCTTCGACGCGAGCCTTTTGTGCCGGATTGACCATCGGGCCATAGTGCGCCTCCTCGTCGGTCGAGATGCCGACACGAAGCGCATCCATCGCCGGGATCATCTTTTCGCGCAGACGGTCTGCGGTTTCCTCGCCAACCGGAACGACAACCGGCAGCGCCATGCAGCGTTCGCCGGCCGAGCCGAAAGCAGCGCCGGACAGATCATTCACGACCTGGTCGAGATCCGCATCCGGCAGGACGATACCGTGGTTTTTCGCGCCGCCCATGGCCTGGACCCGCTTGCCGGCCGCAACGCCGCGCTGGTAGACATAATGGGCGATATCGGAGGAACCGACGAAGCTGATTCCGCCGATCGCCGGATGATCAAGGATGGCATCAACCATTTCCTTGTCGCCGTGAAGGCATTGCAAAATACCCTCCGGCAGACCGGCTTCGATCATCAGTTCGCACAGCCGCACGGGCACGGACGGGTCGCGTTCGGACGGCTTGAGAATGAAGGCATTGCCGGTCGCGATCGCCGGGCCGAACATCCACATCGGGATCATCGCCGGGAAGTTGAACGGGGTGATGCCGGCGCCGATGCCGATCGGCTGGCGCATAGAGTAAACGTCGATGCCGGGGCCTGCGCCCTGGGTATATTCGCCCTTCAGGACATGCGGGATGCCGCAGCAGAATTCGATGACTTCGAGACCGCGCTGGATATCGCCCTTGGAATCGGCGATCACCTTGCCATGTTCAATCGACAGCAGATGCGCGAGCTCGTCCATATTGGCCTCGACCAGCTCCTTGAACTTGAACATCACCCGCGCGCGGCGCTGCGGGTTTGTTGCTGCCCAGGCCGGTTGCGCCGCCAGCGCCGCGTCGACCGCCTTGTCGAGCACAGCTGCATCGCCGAGATCCACCTTGCCCTGGATACCGCCATTATTGGGGTCGAAAATATCGCTCTGGCGGGCCGCCGTTGCGGTTCCTCCGGAAGCCAGGACATGGGTTACAGTACGCATTGAAAGACTCCTGATTGCATTTGCGCGCTATATGCTATTTACCGCGGCAATGCACAACAGCTGTTATCCTATCTTTTGTAACCGTATTTCATGAGCCAAGACCGAGCCATGGGGCAGAATCGACCGATGGCGGGCATCGTCACTCGACTGGGCGCGATGCTGTCGCTTGCCGTCATGTTCGCATTCGTCAAACTGGCGGGCGAGCAAGGCGTGCATGTCACCGAAAGCCTGTTCTACCGACAGCTGACCGCCATGCCGCTGATCTGCTTTCTGATCATGCGCAGCCAGCACGGCTGGCCTTCGATCGTCTCGAACAAACACAAGCTCCATATCCTGCGCTCGACTCTCGGCATATTTGCCATGGGCCTCAACTTCTGGGCGATGACGCTGCTGCCGCTGGCCGATGCCACGACGATCAGTTTCACCGTGCCGATTTTCGCCACCCTGTTTGCCGCTATCTTCTTGCGCGAGAAAGTGGGTATCCGTCGCTGGACGGCGATCCTGATCGGCTTTGTCGGCGTGCTGATCGTGGTCCAGCCGGGCGGATCGCTGATCCCCGCATTTGGCGCAGCCGTTGCGCTTGGCGGCGCGCTGGTCACGGCGGCGGTAACCATGGTGATCCGCATGCTGGGTCGCACCGAAACCAGTGTCGTCACGATCTTCTGGTTCTCCGTCTACACCTTGCCCGCGCTGACCGTCTGCGCCTTCATCTACGGCGGCGGGCATGATGCGAAGACCTGGGCCTATCTGCTCGGCATCGGCATCTTCGGCGCGCTCGGCCAGCTCGGCGTCACCCAGTCGCTGCGCTATGCGCCGGTATCGACGATCGTGCCGATGGATTATACATCGCTGATCTGGGCGACTTTTTTCGGCATCGTTATCTTCGGCCAATTTCCCGGCCTTTCGATCTGGCTCGGCGCGCCGATCATCATCGGCTCGGGCCTGTTCATCGCCTGGCGCGAACATGTCCGGGCGAGCAAGCTGACGGTTGCCAAGGCAGAGCCGAGCGCATAGTCACTCCCTCAATAGGGAGAGAGACATGCTGAAATTCATATCGTCCATCGGGGCCGCGCTGACACTGCTTATTGCAACCGGCGCGCAAGCCGAAGAGGGACCCGCGACGCTCCCCTATCCCGAAGTCACCATCTTCGAAGCCGCAAAAATCATCACGATGGAACCGGGTTTTCCGGAGGCCAGATATGTCGCCACCGCCGACGGAATCATCCTTGGGCTTGGCCAGTCGCTGGAAGAACTGGAGGCATGGACGAGGGATCGCACCGTCACCGTCGACCGGCAGTTTTCCAGGCAGATCCTGATGCCCGGCTTTGTCGAGCCGCATGTCCATCCGATGCAGACGATCATGATGCTGCCGATCCCGTTTATCAGCCCCGAGCCATGGGACCTGCCCGGCAAGACCTATCCGGCGGCGCGCGGCAAGGCACAATATGAGCAGCGGCTGCGCGAGGAAATGGCGAAGAGCGAAGACGCCCTGTTCATCACCTGGGGCCATCACAAGCTGTTCCACGGCGACATGGACCGCGCCGCACTCGACCGGATCGCGCCCGACCGGCCGGTGGTGATCTGGCAGCGCAGCTTCCACGAGATCATCGCCAACAGCAAGGCGCTGACCCTGCTCGGTATCGGCGATGAAGCAGCCTTCACCGCCGCGTTCAGCAAGCCGAATATCGATCCCGGCCATGCCGATTTTGCCAGCGGTATCATCCACGAAACCGCCCTGTTCAACGGCATTGAAATGCTCCGGCCCTATCTCTTCTCGCCCGCCAAGGTGCAGCAGGGCCTGGCCGATATGCGCCAGATGATGCTCGAAAATGGCGTCACCACGAGCGCCGATCTGGCCTTTGGCGGCTTTGGCGGACCGGAGATGGAGTCGGCTTTGTTCAAGAGCCTCTACGACCAGCCGACGACGCCATCGCGTATCCTCGCCATCCCCGTTGCACCTCTTGTGACCGGCGATCCCAATGTCTGGCTGAAGGACATGAAAGCCAAATATGACAGCCCCAAATTCTTCTTCTCCAACCGGGTGAAGCTGTTCGCCGACGGCGCGTTTTTTGCCCAATATATGCAGATGAACCCGCCCGGCTACAGCGACAGCCACGAGGGCAAATGGCTGACCGAGCCGGAGGAATTGCTCAAGCAGACCGAGCGTTTCTGGGACGCGGGCTGGAATCTGCACACCCATGTCAACGGCGACAAGGGGCTTGATGTGGTGCTCGATATTACCCAGCAGCTCGCCGTCCGCAACGGGCAGAACATCATCATGGAGCATCTCGGCTATTCGACCGAGGCGCAGAACCGGCGGATCGGTGAAATGGGCCTCTATGTCTCCGCCCAGCCCAATTATATCCGCATCCTCGGCGATGCCTATGCCCGGACCGGCATGGGTCCGGACCGCGCAGCGCAGATGAGCCGTCTCGGCTCGCTGGAGCGCAAGAACGTGCCGCTCGGCCTGCACAGCGACTTCAACATGGCGCCGATCGACCCGCTCTATCTCGCCTGGGTGGCGAGCAACCGGATCACCCTCGACGGCAATGTCAAGGCGCCGAAGGAGCGGCTCTCGCTCGACAAGGCGCTGCGGGCAATCACTATCGAGGCGGCGCAGGTGATTGGGCTGGATGATATGGTCGGCAGCATCGCCACCGGCAAGAAAGCCGATTTCACCGTGCTGGACCGCGATCCCTATGTCGGCGGCGCGGCCAAGCTGCGCGAGGTCGAGGTCCGCGGCGTGGTGTTTGAAGGTATCTGGTTTCCGGCAGAATGACGCGCCAATAGAAAGAGACTCTTCTTGGCTGGTCGAGCAGCCTATCGCGATTTTGCCCGAAATGAACGAAAATTCGTCCAATTAGACGCCAATTTCGCCGCCTTTGGACGAGCCGGCCTCAAACAGGAATAAAGCGTTCAGACCGGAGTCGACCAGCTCAATTTGTCGGCTTTTTATCCTGCGTTTCTACTTTGCGCATCTGTTCGACGAGACATTGCACCAGCCGTTCCGGGCGCATCGACTTTTCGTAAACCGGTCCGATCTTGTCCAGGCCGATTGCCGAGGCCCGACTGGCATCACCGGTGTAGAACAGGCACGCGATCGACTGTTGCTGGAGATAGACGGCAACCGGCGACACGTCGCCGCCGCCGACATTCAGGTCTAATATGGCACCGTCAAGATCGTGAAACTCGGCGATACGGCTGGCGCTCAGACGATCCAATATGGGCCCGAAAACAATCGCACCGGAACGCTCCAGAGTTTCCTTGATATCCATTCCAAGAAACAATTCATCCTCAACCAGCAATATGCGCTTTTCCTTGAGGTCAGCAGAGGTTTCTAACAATTGTCATCCCGGAACTTTAGACGGCTGGATCACCATTGTGCCTAGAACGCGCGCGCATGATTTTGGTTGCAACCCAAAGACTGGTGCGGGGTGATCCTTGTTTGGCCGGGTAGCGTTGGCCACCGGCATGGGCAGCCCGCCGCAAATGCATGTTCGCGGCGGGCTTGATGATAGCTGGATTGCGTGACGGTCGGATCAAGCCGCCTCGAGAACCGACTGCATGAGCAGAGCCTTGCCGGTCCATTGGTCGTCTTCAATCGCGTTTGCCAGCACTGCGGCAACGTCGCCGCGCGCGGCCTTGGCTTCCGGATCAACCTCCTCGCCGAAGCGCATTTTGCGTTCACCGTCGTCGTCAGTCAGGGCGACCGGACGGACAATGGCGTAACTCAGGCCTGAGGCTTTCAGATGCTCGTCCGCTTCGTGCTTGGCCTGCAGATAATGGGCCAGATCGCTTTCGGGATCGGGATTGTCCGCGCCTGCGCTGCTCAGCATTACGAACCGCGAGACACCGGCGTCGGCGGCAAGGTCGATCAACCGCTTGGCACCATCTCGATCAACCTTGTCGGTCAATTCGGGACCGGTGGATCCGCCCGATCCGGCAGCGAAAACCACCGCCTCACAGCCGTCGCAGACCCCGCTCTGGAGGTCGGTCAGGTCGCCGTGGCGGATGGCGACATCTGCCGGCAGCGATCCGGTGTCCGAGGATTCACGGACCAGTGCGATTGGCGAATGGCCCTTGGCCTTGAGTTGCTCAACAAGCCGTAACCCGGTGTTGCCGGTTGCCCCGGCGATTAGAATATTCATGATAAACTCCGTCTATTTTGAATTAAAGCAGGCCCAGCAATTTGCGTGCGGCTTCAGCCGATGATGCCGGATTCTGGCCGGTGACGAGCTTGCCGTCGACCAGCACGAAAGACCCCCAATCCTCACCCTTGCTGTATTGGCCGCCATTGTTGATCAGCATGTCTTCAACCAGAAACGGCACCACGTCAGTCAGCCCGACGGCTTCCTCTTCCGTATTGGTGAAGCCGGTCACTTTCTTGCCGGACACCAGAGGCTCTCCGTCCGCATTCTTGGGATGCTTGAACACGGCCGGCGCGTGGCAGACTGCACCGATTGGTCGATCATTTGCAGCAAAGCTCTCGATCAAGGCGATACTATGCTCGTCTTCGGCGAGATCCCAGAGCGGGCCGTGACCGCCAGGATAGAATATCGCGTCATAGGCATCTGCCGAAACGGTCGAGAGAACCGCCGTATTGGCGAGTGCCTTCTGGGCGTCCTCGTCCGACTTGAAACGTCTTGTGTCGTCGGTCTGGGCATCGTCTGCATCGCTCGAAGGGTCCAGCGGGGGCTGGCCACCCTTGGGCGAAGCCAGCGTTATTTCAGCATCGGCGTCCTTGAATATATAATAAGGCGCAGCGAATTCCTCGAGCCAGAAACCGGTCTTTTTGCCAGTGTCGCCAAGTTGATCGTGCGATGTCAGTACCATTAGGATCTTCATTTTTCAGCCTCTGTTTGGGGGGATTATCTGTTCGTCCTCCCCTCAACGCACGGCGGCCCTATCGGTTGCCTGGACGGGGCGTTGCCTCAGAGAACCGGAATGAAAACTCGCCTGCGACAGAACCGACCGCCGGTACGGAACATTCTGTCCCGGAGGGGCAGAGACTGGCAGGGCTCAAGAATAGAACAAGTATCCTGTCGAAACGGCAATCAGATATCGCAAACATTAAAATATAGAGTGACGGGTTTTACACAATATTACATCAAGAAACACGTTTCTTTACAGCCCGTTGCTCTTTATTAATTATTCCGGTGTAGGCCCGTATTTTATCGTGCATCGTAAAAAAATCGGGATATGACAATTGCTTCGGCGCCTCATAAATTTTGCAGAATCGTCAGCCGGCTTCGATGCCCGTTCTTCTATCGCGCAAATTTATCGCCCGGTAATCAGAGGCTATTTCGGCGTCGCGGCAATCTACTATATTTTCATGACGCTAACCCACTTCCAGGAGTTTAGCGGGGCCGATCTGCTGAGCATGGTCTCTGCTTCGGTAACGGCCAGCCTGTTTACGCTTTTCGCATGGCACGCACTGCGCAAGCCTCTCCCGATCGGCAAGCTCGAGGCCCTGACCAGCGTCACCAATATGCTGATCATCATCAATGTACTGGTGGCGCTGCAGCTCGAATATGCAGAACCCAAGCTGATCTACTTCATGATGATGGCAATGATTTTCGCCTTTGCCTGCGTCAGCATGCGGCAGGCGCTGCTCTCGATTGCCGCGACGCTCGGCGGCCTGTTTTACCAACTTGCCCAGCATGAGTCGGACCAGCTTACGATCTACGGGTTCATTTCCTTCGCTGCAGCGCTCAGCGCGATTGCGATCACATTCTTTTTGCGGCGGGCGATCGGCCTGGCAGTTGCGGCCAAGCACGAGGCGGAACGCGAACTCAAACAGGCACAGAATCTTGGTGAGACCATGCGGCAAAGGTCGCTTTCGGACAGTCTGACGGGATTGCCCAACCGCCGGGCGTTTTTCGAGACCTATACAGAATATAAGAACGGCGGAGATCCATCCCACGCCGCCTGGTTGATTCTGCTTGATCTCGACGGCTTCAAGACAGTCAACGATGTTTACGGACATATTATGGGCGATGCATTGCTCAAGGAAGTCGCCGAGCGGTTGCGCAATTATTGCGGCACCAACGCCCATGTCAGCCGCATGGGCGGCGATGAGTTCAATATAATTCTTGCCACCAATGCCGGCGTCGATGCGGTCGAGGCCTGGTGTCAGAAACTGCTCCCGCAGATTGCGGAGATTTACCGGATAGATGACCGGCTTATCCAGGTGTCCGGTTCGATCGGCTGCACCGAGATTCTCGCCGACGAAACAGACACCCAGCTAATCCGCAACGCCGATTTCGCCCTGCTGCATGCCAAGCGCACCGGCAAGAACCGGGTGGTTGTCTTCTGCGACGAACATGCGAAAAATGCAGCGGAAAGCTATCGGATCGAGCAGGCACTGCGGGTGGCGGATTTCGACAAGGAAATCGAACTGGTGTTCCAGCCGCAATTTGATCTGGGCGAAAACAAGGTCGTTCGCGCAGAAGTCCTTGCCCGCTGGGACAGTCCCACTCTTGGTTCAACCGGGCCGGACCGGTTTATCAAGGTTGCCGAGGAAAGTGGTCTGATCGCCAATATCACTTTGACCGTGCTGCAAAAGACAATCACCACGCTCAAGAGCTGGGACCAGCGCTTCCCTCTCTCGATCAACCTGTCCGGCCATGATCTCATCGCCGATCAGGTTATCGATCAAATCATTGATTTGGTTCATAATAGCGGCCTCGATCCGACCCTGCTTGAATTCGAAGTCACCGAATCGGCGATGATGCCGGACGCTCAGAAAGCCGCCGACAACCTCGGTCGTCTCGCGGCGCTGGGTCATCCGATTGCGCTCGACGACTTTGGTACCGGCTATTCCAATTTCGGCTATTTGCGCACCCTGCCGATCAGCAAGCTCAAGGTGGATCGCTCCTTCATGGAGAATCTGACCGATCCGATGTCGGAGAAAATTCTCCATTCGCTGGCGGGAATGGCAAGAACACTGGATGTCGAATGCCTTCTCGAAGGGGTCGAGAATGAACTCGAACTGCTGATGGCAAAACGGGTGGGAGCCCAGTCCGTCCAGGGATATTATTTCGGAATACCGATGACCGCAGAAGAGCTGTTCGAATATATCGAAGAACCCGATATGTGGCACGAACAGCCCCAACGTTCGGTAGCATTCGGGCAATGACTCCCGCAGGCCAGAGATATCCGGTCGCAGCCCCCGCGGCGGAGCCAAATCGACGCCCCGCCACTGACCTACGATGTCAGCATTTCTGGCATAAAATACAGCAAATTCCAGAAGTTGCGGCAATTTTTCAGCTATCGTCATATTCATATCAAACCGGTAAATTGGTAAGAAGATTTAAACCCTTGGACGCCACAGTCCGCCGATGAATTTACCCCGTAACATAGCCAATATCGACAGCGCGTCGGTAGAACCGATCGGCTGGTCGGATCTGGGACTTTCCGCCAGACCGCAGCATGACGACATCGCGGATCGGATAACCCTTGATTTGCGCGTCTTGTGTGGCTTCTGGCCGATGGTCCTGATCGTCAAATTGGCAGCATTGCTATTTTACAATCTGGCCGAGACCGATGGGCTGATGACAATGAGCTCGACGGCGGTCGCTCTGGCCTGTGTCACGGTTTTGACGGATCTGAGTGTCTGGATTTTGGCAAAAGTGAAGTGGTTCGGCAGGCTGCCATCGCATTGGCAGTTGAGATTGATGCTGTTTGTGGCCTGCCTATCTGCGATATCCTTCGCCGGCACCCTGATGGCGGCGGCCCATATCGCAAGTTCACCGCTGCTCGCTGCTTATTGCGTCGTCTATCAGTGCCTCACCACCATGATTGTAACGATCATCGCCGGCAAGCAAAGGATCGTCGCGCTCGCATTCAGTTCCGGCGTGGCCATTACGCTCTTTCCATTGCTGCCATTCGCCGCCTTCGCCGTCGCACTGTCGCTGTTCGTGCTTGCCACTTTTTTTGCGACCTTGCAGCATATCCGTCACGACCATGACGAATATTTGCGGGTCGAAAGGAAAAGGGGCGACGAGAAACGGGCCAAATTGCTGCTTTCGGAATATGAAAATGCGTCGCTGGGCTGGTTCTGGGAGACCGACAGACATGGCAGGATCGTCTATATTTCCAACACAATCCGGAAACTTGCCGGCAATACGTTCGAGGATTTGATGGGCCTCCCGATCACGCAGCTGATCGCGCCTTATGAAGAAGATTCCATCTCACCCAGCGGCGAGAGAACGCTCGGTTTCCACCTGTCGAGCCGCTCAGCCTTCAAGGAAATTTCGGTTCGATCCGTGATCTTCCAGGAGGAGCGATGGTGGTCCATTTCCGGCAATCCGATATTTACAGCCAATGGGCAGTTTCTGGGATTTCGCGGAAGCGGTACGGATTTGACGGCGATGCGCCAGTCGCAGGAAAAAGTCCGGCAACTGGCGCAGTTCGATTCCCTGACCGGACTGTCGAACCGTCCCCAGATGCTGGGAATATTGGAAAAGACCCTGGTCAGCCCGACCGGGACAACCCGTCCCACGGCGCTATTCCTGCTCGACCTCGACCGGTTCAAGTCGGTTAATGACACACTCGGTCACCCGGCCGGAGACGCATTGCTCAAACAGGTCAGCAAAAGACTGTTGGGGATCGTTGGTTCTGCGGGTCAGGCCGGACGGCAGGGTGGTGACGAATTCACCGTTCTATTCCCTGGAATCTACGATCGGGAACGGCTTTCGTCGATTGCAGAGAAAGTAATCTCCTCGATTTCGCGCCCCTATATGATCGATGACGTCCAGGTAACCATCGGCGTTTCGATCGGGATCGCGATCGCGCCGGAACATGGAATCACCAGCGAGTCGCTGATCCGTAACGCCGATCTTGCGCTTTACGCGGCCAAGGAAGCGGGTCGCGGGGTCCACAGTTTCTATGACAAGTCGATGCATGCCGATGCCGAAGACCGGCGCAATCTGGAAATGGACCTGAGAAAGGCTCTGGCCGAAAACCAGCTGCATCTGGTTTATCAACCGCAAGTTTCGACCGTTGACGAAGAAATCTCCGGCTATGAGGCTTTGGTGCGATGGGAACATCCCGTCCGCGGCAGCATATCACCAGCGACATTCATTCCGATTGCCGAAGAAGCCGGGCTCATTTCGCACATTGGCGAATGGGTATTGCGGACCGCGTGTTCAGAGGTTTCCAGCTGGCCGCAAAATGTCAAAATCGCGGTCAATGTGTCGCCGACACAATTTGCAAATCCCGGATTTCCTTCGATCGTCGTGAACGCGCTGGCGACTTCGCGGCTCGCCGCAAACCGGCTGGAGCTGGAAATTACCGAGAGCGTTTTCCTGATCGAAGGCGACGAAACCGACAGGATGTTCTCGCGGCTGAAGTCGATCGGCGTGCGCCTGTCGCTGGATGATTTCGGCACGGGATATTCCTCGCTCAGCTATTTGAAAAAGGCACCGTTCGACAAGATCAAAATCGACCAGAGCTTTGTCCGCGGGGCCGCAATGCCGGACACACGAAATGCCGCGATCATCAAATCGATCGTTTCGCTGGCCGAGGCACTGGATATGGAAACCATTGCGGAGGGCGCAGAGACACATGATGAACTGGATCTCATCAAGACACTCGGCTGCTCCCACGTCCAGGGCTATATTTACAGCAAACCCCTGGTCGCGAAAGAGGCCGTCGCCCTGTTGCACAATGAATTCGGAACGATCACTCCTTCGGGCATGAGCAAGACCCGTTTGCCCCGCCGCAAAATGCTGCGTTCGATTGTCGTGATCCATGACGATCACCGCTATACGGTCCAGATCAGAAATATCGGTGTTCGGGGCGCGATGCTGGTCGGCCTTTGGCACGTACCGGAAGGGACCGAATTGACCATCGAACTATCCCCCGATTATCGATTCAAAGCCGTTGCCCGCTGGTCACATGACGATCGAACCGGTGTCCATTTTGACAGGGATATCGACCTGGACAATCTCGTCCAGTCCAAAAACCCGGAAATGCAGCGCAGGGTCGGGTCCACCAGAGCAGCCTGAACGCCATTGCAGCGGAGACAGATCATTCATACGCGCTTGTGATCCGTCGCTTCTGCTGACGGCGGTCAGTTATAGCTGGCAAAGACGCGCTGCCCCTTGGGACCGAATGCGATCACCTGATAGGGCTCTGTCAAGTCCTGATGCTCCATTCCGGGCGACCCCACCGGCATCCCCGGAACGGCGAGTCCGATCACGTCGGTCGGTTTATCGCGCAGCAATTTGCGGATGGCTTCGGCCGGGACATGGCCCTCGATGACATAGCCTTCGACGATCATCGTATGGCACCCGCGCAGTTGGCCGGGAACACCGTGCAAATCCTTGACCATCTGCATATCTGCGCTTTCGGCAATCACCTCTGCATCAAGGCCTTCGGCCGCATGATCCGCCCATTTCAGACAGCACCCGCAACCGGCATCACGATACATGGTATAGCTGGCCGCCTGCGCTGCAGCCGAACAGGCTGCCAGTGACACCAGCAACAGCCCTGCGGCGCTGGTTTCCTTCATCGATTTGGCAATGGCTCCGATCATCACTCTTCCTTTCAAATGGCCGCCCGCTGCAAAAGCAGCAGGACGGATCGATCACCGTTTCACTTTTTCAAAAAGGTCGATCAGTTCTTCAAATTTCTCTTTCTGCTCGTCCGGGCTTCCCGTGGCGATCGCCTCGCTTACGCAACAGGCTGCATGGTCTTTCAATATCTGGCTCTCAACTTTGGCAAAGGCGGACTTAACCGCCTGCATCTGGTGCAATATGTCGATGCAATAGCGGTCTTCCTCGACCATTTTCGCGATGCCGCGCACCTGTCCCTCGATGCGCTTCAGCCGGTTCAGTTTCGCGCTGATCGTCTCTTTTGTCATGGTCCATTCCTCTTGCCGGAATCAGGCAGCAAATAGCTTGTAGCTCATCCACAGCGCCATGCCGATCATGAAAATATTCTCGGTGAGCGAGATGAAGCCGAGCGGCACATTGCTGTCGCCGCCGACGCAGGCGCATTTCAGCTCGCGCTTCTGGATATAGACGGCGTAGAAGACCGAGACCACGCCGATCGTGCCGATGAACAACGCCACCGGAATAGCCAGCCATAGCGCCACGCTGGCGATCATCAGCACGCCGGCCAGAGCCTCGCCGAACGGGTAGAGATAGGAATAGCGCACCCAGCGCATCGCGAGCAGGTCATAGTTGAGGAACATCGTCGAGAAACTCTCGATATCCCGCAATTTCAGATAGGCGAGACCGCACATCGAGAAAGCAACGAACCATTCTGCGGTCAGTATCGAGAACCAGGTGCCGGTGGCGACAAAAGCTGCGGCGAGCGCCATCAGGAAGGTCATCGTGAACAGGGCTATGACCGGCTGGTAGCTGGTGTCGCTACGCTCTTCCTTCGGCTTGTCCTTGCCGAGGGCGACCCGCAGCTGATCATAGCCGCCGATACGCTCGCCATCGATGAAGGTCTGCGGCGTGGTGGCCACATCATGTTCGGCCTTGAACGCGTCGGTTTCCGCGCGCGTGGTCAGATGATGATCCTCGACGGTGAAGCCCTGCCGTTCCAGCAGATATTTCGATTTCAGCCCATAAGGACAGATATGCTGCTCCATCACCATGCGATATAATTTTGCTGTCTTGTTCATATTTCACCCTCAAAATCCGGCACCGGCCGCGCGATCGCTTCGGCCTCGGTCGTCGCCTTGCCATTTGCCTCGATATCGCGGATCAGCCATTGCATTTCCCTGATTTCGCGGCGCTGGGCCCTGATGATATTGTCGGCCAGATCGCGCACGCGCCTGTCTTCAATATGGGCGCGCTCGCTAGTCAGGATGGCGATGCTGTGATGCGGGATCATCGCATTCTGCCACGCCAGGTCGGAGATCGTGTCCTGCGAGCGGACGAGATAGAGCGAGCCGGCAAAGAGAGCCGCGGCACCGCCCAGGATCAGCGCATTTTTGCGCTTGTCGTCATACATGCCGAGCATGAACAGCAGCATGACGATGGCCATCGCGCCGCCCATATAGAGCGCCATCCAGCTCCGCGTTTCGCTGAACCGGACATGATCCAGCGCGTAGGTGTTGAGATACATGAGTCCAAACATCACCAGCGTCGAGGTGGCGATCATCACGATAAATCTGGTATATTTCGACATCGTCCGTGCGCTCCTTTCCTTCTTGCACAAGCCGCTATTGCAATGACGCATGAACCGCCGCGTTGTTCCGCAAGGGCTTGTACTTCACCCTGTTGCGAGACCGCACTCCGCCCCGATATTTCCGCTGCCATCAACACTTGTCATATACCTATAGGGGGTATATAGAATTTCCCATGACAAAAAGCAATCTCCCCCTTACCCGCCGCCGGATGATCAGCAGTCTGGCCGCGCTCTCCGGCGCTGCCGCCCTGCCCATGCCCGTCTGGGCCACGGGCAATATGGGCCGCCATGGCGGGGCTGCTGTGGGCAAGGGCATACACGAGCTTTCGGGCCCAAAAATCGATCTGCATGTTGCCGATGGCCGCTTTGCCACCGGTGGCCGGGCGGGCCATGCGATTGCGGTTAACGGCACGGTGCCGGGGCCGCTGATCCGGCTGAAGGAGGGCGAGGATGTGACCTTGTCCGTGCACAATATGCTGGATGTCGACAGTTCGATCCACTGGCATGGCTTGCTCTTGCCATTCCAGTTTGACGGCGTGCCGGGGATCAGCTTTCCCGGGATCAAGCCCGGCGCACGTTTCGATGTGCCTTTGACGCCGCGCCAGTCGGGTACTTATTGGTGGCACAGCCATAGCGGGCTGCAGGAACAGGTCGGCCATTATGGGCCGCTGATCATCGATCCGGCGGGTCCCGACCCGGTGCAATATGACCGCGAGCATATCATATTGCTCAGCGAATTCACGCCGATGCATCCGCATGCGATCATGAAGAAACTGAAGGTCTCCGAGGGCTATTTCAGCATGCAGAAGACCAGCGCCAGCGACGACTATCCATTGAGTGCGGAACAGCGGCGGATGTGGGGACGGATGCGGATGATGCCGACCGATATCGCCGACGTTTCTGCGCCGACCTACACCTATTTGATCAACGGTCACGGGCCGAAGGACGGGCTGGAACTGCCGTTTGCGCCGGGCGAGCGGGTCCGGCTGCGGATCATCAATGGCAGCGCGATGACCTTCTTCAACGTGCGTTTGCCGGGTCTGCCGATGACGGTGGTGCAGGCGGATGGCCAGAATGTGCAGCCGGTCGCGGTCGACGAGTTGCAGATCGGGGTGGCCGAAACCTACGACGTGATCGTCACGCCGAACGAAGCGGGTGCCTTTGCCATCGCAGCGGAAAGCATGGACCGCAGCGGCATGGCGCAGGCTTCGCTGACCTCTCAGCCGGGGCGCAAGGCCGCCTTCCCTGCCCTGCGCGATCCGCCTTTGCTGTCGATGGTTGATATGGGCCATGGGGGCATGGATCATGGTGGCGGTGGTACTGAGCCAGCCGAGCCGATGGACCACAGCAAGATGGATCATGCGGCCATGGGACACGCGATGCCCGCCGACACCCCTGCTGGCGGCCATGACATGACAGCGATGGATATGAGCGGTGGCATGGATATGCGCGATACATCGCTGTTCCCGGCCAGCGTCAAGACCGGCCCCGGCATCGACATGGTGGCAATGAACCCGCAGGACCGTACCGGCTATCCGGGTCTCGGCCTCAATGATGTGCCGCACCGGGTGCTCAACTATCGCCTGCTGAAATCGCTCGAGATGGACCATCACAAGCGCGCGCCGGACCGCGAGATGGAACTGCATCTGACCGGCAATATGGAGCGCTATATGTGGTCGTTCGACGGCAGGAAAATGAGCGCTGTCGGCGATGAACCGATCCGCTTCGGCCATGACGAGCGGGTTCGGGTGAAGTTGGTCAACGACACGATGATGGCCCACCCGATCCATCTGCACGGCATGTTTTTCGAACTGGTCAACGGCCAGGGCCATCACCAGCCGAAAAAACATACAGTGATCGTCCAGCCGGGCAGCAGCGCAACCTTTGACGTGACCACCGACGAGCCGGGTGACTGGGCCTTCCACTGCCATCTGCTCTACCATATGCACGCCGGGATGATGCAGACGGTCAGCGTCGCTTTTCCTGAGGGAGCGGCGTGATGCGACTGTTATCCGCGAGCTTTGCAGCGATGATCGTCGTTACACCGGCCTTGGCGCAAGATCACAGCCAGATGGACCACAGCGCGCACCAGATGCCTGCTGCGCCGGAAGCGGAGCCGGAAGTCGACCATAGCAAGATGGACCATGGCGCGATGGGCCATTTCCGGCCTGCGGTCGACCCGGTATCGCTACCGAATAGCACAAGCGGACCGCCCAATGCGGCCGACGCTGTCTGGGGAGCCGAGGCGATGCGCGCGTCACGGGAAGCGCTCTACCGGGACCATGGCAGTATGCAGATATTCTGGTTCCAGGGTGACCGGCTGGAATATCGCGCGCGCGCGGGCGACGACGGCTATCTCTGGGACGTGCAGGGCTATTATGGCGGCGACATCAATAAATTCTGGTTCAAGAGCGAGGGCGAAGGCAGCTTCGGCGAGCCAATCGAGCAGGCCGAAATACAGGCGCTTTACAGCCGCCCCATCGCGCCCTTCTTCGACCTGCAGGCCGGTGTCCGGCAGGACCTGACCGGCCCCGGCCGCACCCATGCGGTGATCGGCATCCAGGGCCTGATGCCCTATATGTTCGAAGTCGATGCCGCGGCGTTCCTGTCCAGCAAGGGCGACCTGACCGCGCGGGTCGAGGCGGAATATGACCAGCGGATCACCCAGCGCCTGATCCTGCAACCGCGCGCCGAGGTCAACCTCTCGGCTCAGGAGATTCCCGAACTGGATATCGGATCGGGAATCGACAATATCGAACTTGGCCTCCGGCTCCGTTACGAGATCGTGCCGGAATTCGCGCCCTATGTCGGGATCGAGCAGGAATGGAAACTGGGTGGAAGCCGCGATTTTGCGCGACTGGCTGGCGAGGATCCTAGCGTCACCAATTATGTGATCGGGGTGCGTTTCTGGTTTTGATCAGGTGGCGGAGCGGATGATTTGGTAGCAAATACATTGCTGCCGGCCACATTTCGACGGAACCCGAGCCCGGTTTCCGGGTAAGTTGATCAATGTCAGGAGGAAATATGCTGCTCAGGAAAATCAAGACGCCCGGTCTGTCCCATCTCTCCTATCTTGTCGGTTCAGGCGGCAAGGCCGCGGTCATCGATCCGAGACGGGACTGTGACATTTATCTCGAGACCGCGCGCGCCGAAGGTATGGAAATAACCCATGTTTTCGAGACCCACCGCAACGAGGATCTGGTATCTGGCGCGCCCATTCTTGCAAGCATGACGGAGGCCGAGGTCTTTCACGGACCCAATGCAGGGGGAGACGTCGTCTATGCGGCAACCACCCGTGAGGGAGACCGTTTCGAAATCGGGCAGCTCGCTATCGAGGTCATCGAAACCCCAGGCCACACAGATGATCATGTCGCGTTTGCGCTTTATGACACGGAATATCCGGACGGCGCTGTCGGCGTGTTTACGGGCGATGCCCTGTTCGTAGGCGATGTCGGCCGCACCGATTTCTATCCTGATCGCAAACGGGAAGTGGCCGGACTATTGTTCGATTCGTTGCGGAAAATATTGGCGCTTGGCGATCAGACGATCATCTATCCCGCCCATGGTGCTGGATCGGTCTGCGGATCGGGAATGGCGGAACGGGAATTCTCTACGGTCGGGCACGAACGGAAAAACAATCCCCGGCTGCAAATCGAAAGCCGCGAAGAATTTATCGACACCAAGGTCAACGAGAACCATTATCAACCGCCTTATTTCCGGCTGATGGAAAGGCTCAATCTGGAAGGCGGCGATCCCGCACCACGGGTACTGAAGCCCAGAATATTGAGCCTGTCCGAACTCGACGACTGTTCCGCCACCCACTGGATCGATGTGCGCGAGCCGATGGCTTATGCTTCGGGTCATTTCCCCGGTTCGATGAACCTGCCGGTTGGCATGATACCGGCCTTTGCCGGATGGTTCGTCGGCGAGGAAAACAGCATTTTGCTGATCGCCTCCGACGAAAGCCAGCTTGCCGCGGCTACCGAGCATCTCGTCCGGATCGCGCTAGACAATATCCTTGGGGGCTATAGCGGCGTCGTTCCGGCGGCGGCAGCAGCGAAAAGCATGGAGCAAATCCCGATGATCGAGACCGGAGAGGTCAGGAAGCGCCTAGAAGAGGGTCGCGGCAACTGGACCCTGCTCGATGTGCGCGATGCCGATGAGCGCAGCGAAGTCTCGATCGATGGCTCTCAACATATCTATGTCGGCGAACTGAACGACCGGTGGCAAGAGCTCGACAAGGCGCGTCATTATACATTGATGTGCGCCAGCGGCATGCGCGCGACCGTGGCAGCGGGCTGGCTGGCCAGTCGCGGATTCGGGAAGCTCGATATCTATCTTGGGTCTATGGGCGCCTGGAAGGCCTCTCAGGGAGAGAATTAGGAAATGTTATCGGCAGCCAGGCCCCCTCCGCCAGAGACGGAAAGGGCCTGCTTCACCATTTAGCCGAGCGCCAAGATAATAGCTAAGGTACGCAGCAGTTATTATGGACGGGCGTCAGCCAGTTTCGTGCCAGCATGGGCGCTGAAACTGCTCATCTCAACGCTGTCGATGGCCGCCAGCCACTGTGCTTCGATCGCATCGCTGCACTTGGACAGAGTGTGGTGCGGAATCAATGCCGAGTAGTTGCCGCTGCGGCAGTAAGAGCGCGCTTTTCTCTCAAGGCGCGCCATCATCCGCTCCCGGCTGCTTTCGCTCTGCAGTTCCTGGGTGGCGAATTCAAACGACGCCTTTTCCTCTGCGGACACCGCAGGAGCGGTGACGATGGCTGACGCTGCGAGAGCGATGATGGTGGTTTTTTTGATGATGTTCATAGTGCAATTCCCTTCTGAATTTGTGCGTTGCAGCATTATCGATCCGCATAAAAAGCACCATCGCAGCCTGCACACGGGCCGTTGCATTCTTTGCAGTTCTACAATTTTACTTGTATATTCAGACAGTTGAGGAGATCGCCCAAGATTGAAAAAATCGGACGTCAAGGCTTTTTCAAGAAATTGGTGCATTGCAGCATAAAATCGACTAGTGTCGCGACACAGCGCCGAACTGATCCGGATTCACCCCTTCAAGGGATCGGGTCCCTGATGAAGGATCATGCTGTCGTAACGTGTATCAGGAGTAACAATGCGCAGGCTTCCCCCGACCGGTGCCCTCGAAGCTTTTCTAGCCACAGCACGGAGCGGCACGCTCCGCGCCGCTGCGGCTGATCTGAATCTTTCCCCGTCGGCATTGAGCCGCCGCATCCAGAATCTGGAAACCTATGTCGGCCAGCCGCTTTTCGAACGGCGCCATCATGAGTTTCAGCTCACCCCGACCGGGGAGCGTCTGCTGGTCGGTACCGAGCCTGTGTTCGAGAAGCTCGGGCTGCTTCTGGAAGAATTGCGCGAGGAAAAACAATTCAAGATCACCGTGGGCGTGCCCCCGTCCTTCGCAACCGCCTGGCTGATGCCGCGAATACAGCATTTCAGAACGGAACATCCCGAAGTCGAGCTGACACTCGACAGCTCCGGCTCACCTATGGCGAAACTGGGCATGAGCCTTGATGCCATCATCCTGTTTGCCAACAAGAACGAGCATCAGATTGAAATGCACGAGCTGCGCCCGCAGCGTGCCTTCGCGATCACCGCACCGGGTCTGGTCGACACGCGCTCCGGACTAAAACGCGCCTTGCTGGAACAGCCGCTTCTGATCCACCGGGCCTTGCCGGAGATTTTGCCCAACTGGCTGAAGACGGTCGGTTTCGATACGCTGCCTTCCAGCAAGATCGAATATTATGACAATGGCCCGTTGCTTGTTTCAGCGGCACAAAACGGTCTGGGGATAGCTCTGGTGCTCGAAGACATGGTCAATTTCAAATCCGGAACATCCGGACTGGTTCGCCCCTTCGGCGAAAGCGCCGAGACTCCTTACAGCTATTTTCTCGCGATCAAAAATGCATCGGGCAGCAGGCGTGCGATCCGCTGGTTTGGCGATTGGCTCCTGAACGAAGCCGCCAGCGATCCGCGAAACCTGATGCGGTCAACGGAATTCGTCTGATCCACGGCGATTCCCTCCATGCCGAGATTGCCGTGCCGTAGATTGGATATCTCCAGAATGGCTCAGCCGGCGGGCGCGCGGGATATTTTGCTGACCGTGCTGGCGGTCGCCGTCAAAATACCATCCTCGTTGTAAACATGGCCTTCCATGAAGACGATTTTATAGCCTTGCTTGATCGCCCAGCCTTCAACCCGCAACTTTCCAGCCCGGGTTGGTTCCAGATATGAGGTCTTTATTTCCAGCGAGGACAGGCCGACAATATCGGGATCGTGCAAGAACATCGCGTGGCTCATGGCTGCATCGAGCATGGCGGTAACGAAGCCGCCCTGGACGATGTCTATCGAATGGCAATAGTCTGTCCCGATATCGAATTCGAACGTACAGGCGCATTTCTCAGTATCGACATCGACCAGCTTCCCGCCCATCAAGCGGATGAACTTGGGGCTGTGTTGATTACTCTCTGCTATTATTTGTTCTTTGTTTTTCATAAATATATTCCGCGCCGGTCGTTTCTGACGACGCTCCATTGTCCTGAATAAGATTGAATCATGACGTCGATCGGCCAAGAGCGTTCGCCCGAAGCCGGCATTGGTTGCCGCCCAGCTTGCAGGCGCCTCCTCAGTTCACTCCGCGATCATTGCCTTCCCAATAAGGCGCGCGCAATTCCCGGCGCAATATCTTGCCCGAGGCATTTCTCGGCAAGTCGGCGATCACGTCGACCGTTTTGGGGACCTTGAAGCCCGCGATGCGTTCTTTGGCCCAGGCAATGATGCTGTCGGTGTCGATCTCGGTGACGCCCGGCTTGGGCGAAACGACCGCCTTGACCGCTTCGCCCCATTTGGCATCGGGGATGCCGATGACCGCGACTTCGTTGACCTGCGGGTGGCCGAAAATCGCATTCTCGACTTCCGCCGGATAGACATTCTCGCCGCCCGAGATGATCATGTCCTTGACCCGGTCCTTGATGTAGAAATAGCCGTCCTCGTCCATCACTGCCGCATCGCCGGTATAGAGCCAGCCGTCGGCGTCGACCGTCTCGGCGGTCTTCTCCGGATTATCGTAATAATGCAGCATGTTGAGGCCGGATCGCGTGGCGATTTCGCCGATCGTTCCGGGCGGGACTTCCTGCCGTTTTTCGTCGACGATCTTCAATTCGACGCCGGGCAAGGGAATGCCGATGCCGCGCATCCGTTCATTGCCATTCGGATCGTGATCCTCCGGCGGCAATATGCAGACGGTGCCGGTGGTTTCGGTCATGCCATATTGCTGGCAGAACAAAGCCTGCGGCATGGTCTGGATACATTGGCGCAGCAGCTCCAGCGGGATCGGCGCGGCGCCGTAGGTGACCGCGCGGACGCTGGAAAAGTCGGTATCCTTGGCACGCGGCCAGTTGACGAGCATCTGCAGCGCGGTCGGCACGAGGAAAAACTGGTTCAGCCCCTTGTCGATGCAATCGAGCACATGATCGGGATGGAATTCGGGAATCACCATCATCGTCGCACCGTTGTAAAAGGCAATCGGACCGATACCGGAACCGGCGATATGGGCACAGGGCATGACCGCCAGCGTACTGTCGCCCGGCTTCAGGTTGGTCCAGGCAAATTCCGGCCTGTCCTCGATCAGCGGCCGCAGCTGGAACAGATTGTTGCTGGTCAGCACAGCGCCCTTGGGATTGCCGGTGGTGCCGGAGGTGTAAAGTTGCAGCACGCCTTCGGCAGGATCGCATTCGGGTAGATCACCGGGCGTTGTACTGGCGACAAAATCGGCGAGGTCCGGCAGATCGGTGCCGGTCTTGGTGCAGATAATGGTCCTGGTGTCCGGTGCTTCTTCCACGGCCTTTTTGGCGGTTTCGGCAAATTCCGGTTCGCAGATCAGCAGCGGCGCCCGCGTGTCTTTCAATACATAGGCAACTTCCGGCGCGGCGAGACGCCAGCCGATCGGCGCGATCACCATACCGGCGCGAGTGGCAGCGGCGAACAGAGTGAAATAGAGACCGCTATTCTTGCCCAGCCAGCAGATGCGATCACCCCTGGAAAGGCCTGCGCCGGAAAAGGCCTGGGCATATTCGGTGACCCGCTTGTCCAGTTCGGCATAGCTGACCAAACCGTCCGGATCGTCAATCGCGATATTGTCCGGCGTCTCCGCAGCCCAATGGGCGATGGAAGACCCCATGCAGTGCCGTGTCTCTGTCATTTAGCCCGCTCCTGATTGTTTTTTTTCCGTGTTAATCGTGCGATTAAGAGATGGCAAGGGGGATGATCCGGAGAAGGATTTTAAGCCCCTCCTCTTTAGAGGAGGGGTTGGGGTGGTGGCGATGCGCAAGCATCGCTCGCGTCAGTGAATGGCGGCCAGTCGGCAATCAGGCAAAAGACCAGAGAGCGTTTCTCCGCGGAGAGAAACCACCCCAACCCCTCCTTTGAAAAGGAGGGGCTTAGGCCTGTTTCCTATAAATCAAAGAAATATTATTGGCTGGCATCTCGATCAGGCTCTCACGTGAAAAGCCGTTGCGTGCCGCCAGCGCATCCATATCGGCAACATCGCGCAGTCCCCATCGCAGGTCACGGCTTTTAAGGCTCCGCTCGAAGTCGAGATTGCCTTGTGCGGTTTTCACATCTTTTCGCAAATAGGGACCGTAGAGATATAGCGGGGCGCCAGGTTCAAGCAGCTTGCCGGCCTTGTCCATCAGGCCGATGCTGGATTCCCACGGGCTGATGTGAACCATGTTGATGCACAGAATCGCCGCCGGTTGCGGCACATCCCACTCGGGCGCCTGCGCGTCGAGCTGCTTAGGCGGCAGAATATTGGCCATGGCTTCGCGCTTTGTCCACGCGGCGATCGACTGGCAACATTCGGGATCGGGGTCGCTGGGCTGAAAGATAAGGTCGGCAAATCGCTGGCCGAAATAAACGGCATGTTCCCCGGTGCCGCTGGCGATTTCCAGGATGGTCCCGGTATCCGGCAGGATGTCGCGCAATATCTCCACGATCGCATCGCGGTTGCGCATAGTTGCCGGAGCGTGGCGTTGCTCGGCAGATGAAGCCTCGTCGACGAGCCAGGGTTTCGAATCAGCCATCATAATCACCTGTATCTTGTCGTTATTTGCCGAACGGAACCGCGTCATAATCGGCCTTCACTGCGGCATAGCGCATATCGATTCCGACAGCGAACTCCGGATGGGAGAAAATATACAGCCGCTTGTCCTCGACACAAGTCGCCGCCCATTCGCCAAGATCGGCGGGATCGATACCGCCCTCGATGACCTTGGTCATTTCCTTGAATCGCGGATCTGCTTCGTCGCCTCCCCCGGTCGGCTTGTTGAAGCCGCTGCGATGGATATTGGTCTTGACCCATGCCGGGCAGAGCACACTGACGCCGATATCGGCGGGAGCCAGTTCCTGCTGCATCGCTTCGGAATAACCAACAACCGCAAATTTCGTCGCGTGATAGGGGGCCATGCCGGGACCGGCAATATGTCCTGCCAGCGATGCGGTATTGATGAAATGGCCACCCTCGCCGTGGCTCTTGATCAGCGGCGTGAATATTTCGACGCCGTGCACCACGCCCATCAGGTTGATGTCGACAATCCAGCGCCAGTCTTTCAAATCGATCTCGCCGGTCATTCCGCCCAGCGCAACGCCCGCATTGTTGACGACGATATGAACCTTGCCGAAACGGTCGATAGTCGCCTGTGCCGCTGCGCGCATTTGCGCTTCGTCCGCGACATCGCAGACCACGGTGGCCACGCCGGCGCCTTCGGCACGCAGTGTTTCTGCGGCGGCGTCGAGGGTGGACTGGTCGATATCCGCGAGCATCAGCTGCGCTCCGCGCTTGGCAAAAGCCCGGGCGATCCCCAGCCCGATTCCCGCTGCTCCGCCGGTAATGAAGGCTACAGTGCTGCTGTCGATTTTCATATTATCATGCTTTCTGAAGAATAATGGCGAGCGCAAATTTGCTGGCTTATTGCCGACGATGGAACGGGAATGCCAGCATTATGGCCGGAATCTCCGCAATTAAATGGACCGGAAACTCCGGACAGCGCGGTTTACGCCATGTGTCGGGAGCACAGAACAGCCATTACCCGGCGTTTGCCTGCCCGGCGGTTTTGCGATATTGTCATCAACTGATGATGAAACTTTTCCGCCTCGAAGAAGACAGCGCGCAGGTCAGATTTCCCCCGCCCTTTGTCTATCTCGGCTTTTTGCTGACCGGATTGCTGCTCGACCGGCTGAGCGGCCGGATACCCGACTTCATTCCGGTATCTCCCACGATCATGGCAGCCGGCGGCATTGCTCTCCTATCCGGTATTTTCGTGATGTTCGCGGGCACCAGCCGCTTCCGGCAATTGGGCAATAATCTCGAACCGTGGAAACACAGCAACCAGATCGTCAGCTCGGGCATCTACCGCTATACCCGCAATCCGATGTATCTTGGCATGGCGCTGGCCTATCTCGGCCTTGCCTTATGGTTGCGCAGCAGCTGGGCGATCATCTTGCTGCCGGTCACGATCCTCGTCATACGCACCCAGGTAATCGCGCGCGAAGAACGCTATCTGGCAAAGAAATTCGGCGACGAATATCTTGCCTACAAGGCCGATGTCCGACGCTGGTTCTAGGGCCTGCCCTCAATCGATGCGTCGCCAGATTGCGGCCAGAAAACTGCCGATAACCACATGATAGACAGCGGATATGGCGGCCGGAACCGGCGCCAGTGCTGACTGCATCGGACTGGCGAACTGGGCAGCAAAGGTTGGCGTCGAGGCCAGGCTGGAGCCAAGCCCGCTGTTCTGCATGCCGACTTCGATGCTGATCGTTCGTTGCTCTGCTACGCCGAGCCCCATCATCCTGGTGATGAGATAGCCCAGCCCGAAACCGAAGACGTGGAGCAGCAAGATCGCCAGCATCAGCACACCGAAATGCGCTTCGATCAGCGCCTTGCTGTTGGCGATAATGCCGCCGACGATCAACACGACGACGATCACCGAAACGAGCGGCGAGATGATCGCGATTCTTTCCGTCACTTTGGGCAAATAGCGGTTGAACAACACTCCGGCGATGACCGGCAAAAGCACGATTGAAACCATGTTGATGAACAGGCTCCACTGGTCGATCTCGACATATTTTCCGGCCAGCCAGCCGGTCAGCAGCGGGGTGGCGATGACAGCGATCAACGTCGAGGCCATGGTCATCGTCACTGACAGCGCGAGATTGGCATTGGCGAGATAGGCGACGACGTTGGACGCCGTGCCGCCTGGGCAACAGGCCACCAGGATCAGGCCGACCGCAAGGCCCGTCTCTAGCCCGAATATCGTGGCGAGGAAAATGCCCGCGAAAGGCATCACGGTGAACTGCAATATGACGCCGGTTGCGACGCAGCGCGGGATTTTGAGAACGCGTCTGAAATCGTCGAACGACAATGTCAGTCCCATGCCGAGCATCACCAGACCAAGCATGACGCTGACCAGCGGTTGGCCGAGCGGCCGGAACCGGCCATCGACGACCCAGAGAAAATGATCGGGCACAAACCATGCCCAGGCTGTCCCCAATATTGTCCATAGGGCAAAGAGATTGGTGAGGCGATGGATCAAAATCTGTGCTCCCTGACTGTGGCGGGCGCCGTTGCCTCATTGCTAATGATGCGACAATAGCCCGCCGGACGGTCTGTCTGGATAACCTCGAAACGCCAGTTCCTCGGTTTCGGACCGATAGTTCATTGGATAAAAACAGGCGAAGACACAACCAAACGCGGAATTAGAGCAAATCGGCGCTCCCGGAAGTGCAACATGGCCCACTTCCTAACCAACTCGAAAATAGGTTAAAATCACCCCGAGTTACTTCCCGTCAGTGGCAACCTCCTATAGGCTGCACCGATGCCGAATGATTCTCTCGATCCGCTGATCCGCGACGCCTATGCCATCGCGGCCCAGCCCGAACGATTGATGAAATTATTGACGCTGCTGGAGAAGCCGGGCGCCGAGAATGAACAGGATCTCCAGCCCCATTTCGCCAATGTTACCGAGTTGCTGACCGAGATCGATCCCAGCGTCGGCGATGATTTTTCCACTTATGCCCGCGATCTTGAAGGAACAAACGGTCTTCTGGCCCAGCCGCATCTGTCGCTCAGCACATCGATGACAGTACTGAACGTCGACGAGGAGATTTTCAAAAGCGCTGACCTGAATGGCGGAAGATCCGCCCCCGACTGGCTGTTCGGAGTCGATGGCGAAGCTTATGCGCAAGTGAAAAAGCTGCTCAAAGACAGAAGCGTTGGACCCGCGATCGTTCGTCTGTACACGGACCGCGACGATGACCGGGGCGTGCTCTTTGCGGCCCAGCTTTCCGGTGACAGCAATGCCGAACTGGATTTTCGCGTCATGCGCCTGCGATGGAATGATGTGATCGGCAATGCCTTTGCGCGGTCTCTGGAGCTGACAGCAACCGAAGAGCAGCTTGCGGAACATCTGGTCAATGGCCTGTCGGTTATGGAATTTGCGGCGCAGCGCAAGCGGGCCATTGGGACGGCGAGAAACCAGCTCAAAGCCCTTCTCCGCAAACTGGGCATCGGCTCGCAAACCGAGCTTATCTCGCTCTACGCTGGCTTCAGCAGTGCGTTTGCGACCGCGGAGTCACTGGAGCAGCAACTGCCCTCCTCCCGTTCAAGCCATAAGCTGACTTTACCGGACGGTGGCGATCTGCCCTTTGAAGTCTATGGCGATCCGGACGGGAAGCCGGTCCTTTATCTTCACGCGACAATCGATGGCGCCTATCTGACCACTCGCCAGCAGGACGCCGCAGCCCAGCAGGGGCTGCGGGTCATTGCCCCCTGGCTGCCCTTTTACGCGGGAAGCAAAATGGAGAGTAGCGGCCTTGCGGTGGTTGACGAATTTGTCGAACGGCTGGTCTATCTGCTGGACCAGCTGGAGATCGCAAGCTGCTCGGTCGTTTCTGCGCGAGTTGCCGCCCCATATGGGATGGCCGCGATCCGGTCCCATCCGAAGCGTTTTTGCGGACTGGTCATGGCGGGTACGATTTTGCCCGCCGGCGATGACAATGATTTCTCGCATCTCGCCATGGGCTACCGCGCGCCGCTGCGCCTCGCCCGGATCGCGCCATCTTTCGTGCGGCTTTATTTCGCGGCCATCTCGACCATGGTCCGCCGCGGCAAGAGCATGGCCTATTTCCGCAGCATCTATGGCGAAAGCGATGCCGACATGAAAACGCTCAACCGGTCCGATGTCGCGGACCTGATGCAACGGTCGATGAAGCGCACCTTTGAAGACGGCTATGAATCGACTGCGCAGCAGGCAATCCTGACGGCCAGTGACTGGTCGAAATGGTGCCGCGAACTGGAAGTGCCTGTCACCGTGATCAGCGGCGACGAAGACCGACTGGCTCCGCCCGACATGGTGAGGAAATTTTGTGATCGGTACGGGTTCCGTCTGATCGGTCCGCTGGAGGATGTTGGCAGTCTCGCGATTCAGCAGGTCCCGCATCAGGTCTTTGAAGAAGCCGCCAAAATCCCGCTGGATTGAGCAGGTTCCTGGCGACCATTCTTGGAAAGCGCCGATCCTGGAACCGTCATTGATCCCCGTAATCCGCCGCCATGTACCATATGGTATATTCTAAAGCCGGTATTGCTCCCGTATTCGCCGCGTGAATGCAATGGAGATCAATGATGAATTTACTAAAACCGGCTGTAGCTGCCCTGTTCGCCGTATCTATGCTCAGCAGCGGTGCTGCCCACGCTCAATTCGGTGGCCTTGGCAAAGCGATCAAGAAAGAAGCAAAGCAGACCAAGCGCGACGCAGAAAGAGAAGCGGTAGACGAGGCCAAGAATGCAATTGATAACGCGATACGCGGCAAAGGTGGCATCACGGGCAAACGCGGCAGCAGCGGCGGCTCGGTCGCACTCGGCACGCCATCTTCGACCCTGACATCGCAAACCCAATGCGCTGGCATCGCCCTGACCGATGTGACCGTCGGCAATCTCGGCAGCTACACATTCCAGCAGGGCTTCAGCAAAGAGAAGCGAACCGGTTTCATCAATCGCAAGCCGGGCAAAGTAAGCGGTGCGTGCATCGCGCCGTCGCTGCAACCGCAGGAAATTCTCTACTTTGAAGTCGACGAGAAAAAATACAAGGCGATGGACAAGGGCAATGACTTTACCTGGCAGTGCGTGAAATCGGATGATCCCGGCGCCGGCACGGTCGATTACTGGACCTGGCATAGCGACCAGTATCTCGGCGATTCCCACATGAAATTGCATTGCGGCAATGACCAGGGCGTCAGCGATTGCGCCACCGGTACCAACTCGTCCCGTGCCTCGGCCTACACCGCCGACCGGAAAAAACGCGGCAAATATGGCATCAGCTTTCTCGCTCGTCTCAACGAGCGGAGCAGCGCGAAAACGGAAAAACTCTATTGCCAATATTATAACAAGCGGACCGGCAAGAGCCTGGTCGCCTTCGAATATCTGAGCGCGCCAGCCCGATAGTTTCGAAACTGCCGCAGACAAGCAAATATACAAAAGGAACCACAATATGCGTTACGCAATCGCCCTGTCGTCACTGATCATTTCGAGCCTAGCCGTTCCCGCGGCTTTCGCCCAGTCGAGCGGCACGACCGTGGCCAAGGACGGCAGCTGCCCGACCGGCTTCAAATCGTCGGGAAGTGCGTGCAAATCCGGCTCCGGCAAGGTTGCCATCACCAAAGTCGGTTCCTGCCCGACCGGTTTCAAATCTTCCGCCAATTATTGCGTCGGCGACAAAGGCGACTATGCCGAAATCAAGAGCGGCAGTTGCCCGAGTGGATTGAAAACCTCCGGCAAATATTGCGTAAAATAGACGGGCTTAGGTGATTGCGCTTTCAGGGTGCGCAATCACTCAGCCGCTTCGGCGAAATCCTCTGGCTCGGTCCACACCAATATCGGTTTGCGGGCTGCCTGGGTTTCATCAAGGCGGCGACGCGGGGCAAAGTGGGGAGCGGATTTCAACAATTCGTCTCCCGCTTTGGCCCGTTCAGCTACTGAACGGAACGCGCCGATAAACTGGTCAATCGCCGCCTTGCTCTCGGTCTCGGTCGGCTCGACCAGCATCGCGCCGTGCACCACGAGCGGAAAATACATGGTCATCGGGTGATAGCCTTCGTCGATCATGCCCTTGGCGAGATCGAGCGTGGTCAGGTCGTTGGTAAAACCTTTGTCCGAGAACAAGGCTTCGTGCATGCAGGGCCCGCTATGCGCGAATGGCGCGTCGAGCACATCTTCGAGACTGCGCAGGATATAATTGGCGTTGAGCACGGCATCTTCCGCCACCTGCTTGAGACCGTCCGCGCCGTGGCTGAGGATATAGGTCAGCGCGCGGGTGAACATGCCCATCTGGCCGTGAAAGGCGCTCATCCGGCCGAATGTATGCGGGTGACGGTCCTCGACCGTCTCTTCCTCGACCAAAGTGATATGACCGTCGGCATGGCGTTCGGTAAAGGGCAGCGGGCCATAAGGCGCCAGCGCTTCCGACAATACCACCGGACCGGAACCCGGACCGCCACCGCCATGCGGGGTAGAGAAGGTCTTGTGCAGGTTGATGTGCATCGCATCGATGCCGAGATCGCCGGGACGGACCTTGCCGACGATGGCATTGAAATTCGCGCCGTCGCAATAGACGTAACCGCCAGCGGCATGGACCGCATCGGAAATCGCCTTCATGTCCGGCTCGAACAGGCCGCAGGTATTGGGATTGGTGATCATCACACCGGCGACATCCGGCCCCAGCCGCGCCTTCAGCGCTTCGAGATCAACACGGCCCGCGGCATTGGCGGGAATATCCTCGACCTTGTAACCGGCAAAGGCTGCGGTCGCCGGATTGGTGCCATGGGCGCTTTCCGGCACGAGGATCACTTCGCGAGCATCGCCGCGCGCTTCCAGCGCAGCCCGGATACACAGGATACCGCACAACTCGCCATGCGCGCCAGCCTTGGGCGTCATCGCCACGCCATGCATGCCGGTCAGCTTGATCAGCCAGACCGCCAGTTCGTTGATCACGCCGAGCGCGCCCTGCACGCTGTCGACCGGCTGCAGCGGATGGATGTCGGCAAAGCCCTTCAGCCGCGCGATCTTCTCGTTGAGCCGCGGATTATGTTTCATCGTGCAGCTGCCGAGCGGGAACAGGCCGACGTCGATCGCGTAATTCTGGCGGCTGAGCCTTGTATAGTGACGGACCGTCTCGCCCTCGGACAGACCGGGAATAGCGATCGGCGCCTTGCGCTCGAGCCCGCCGAGGCGGCTTTCGACTTGCGGGGCCTCGGGCAGATCGACGCCGCTGCGATCGGGCGAACCGATTTCAAAGATCAGCGGTTCGTCGACCATCAGGGCGCGGTTGCCGGTGTGGGTGGTGATGGCATTCTGGTCGGGCATGGTCACATTGGTTTCCTGTTTGGTCGGGCGTCCTTCGGCAAGCATGCTCATGACAGGGCTCCTTCAAGGGCAGTGGCCAAGGCCTCTATTTCGCCATCCGTCGAGGTTTCGGTGACCGCGACAAGCAATCCATGAGCGAGCGGCTGCTCTTCCGGATAAAGCCTCCCCAGAGAGACGCCTGCCAGAATGCGCTGATCGGCAAGCTGGCGCACGACAGGGCGTGAATCGGTATCAAGTACCAAAGTGAACTCGTTGAAAAAGCTGTCGTTCAAAAGCTTCACGCCGTTGATCTGCGACAACCGGTCCGCCGCCTGCACCGCCTTCTTGTGATTGAGCATCGCCAGTTCGCGTAGCCCCTTCTCGCCCAGCAAGGTCATGTGCGCGGTGAATGCCAAGGCGCAAAGACCGCTGTTGGTGCAGATATTCGACGTCGCCTTCTCGCGGCGGATATGCTGCTCACGGGTGGAGAGCGTCAGGACGAAGCCGCGCTTGCCTTCGGCGTCGACGGTCTCGCCGCACAGCCGGCCGGGCATCTGCCGGACATATTTCTGCTTGCAGCCGAACAGCCCGACATAGGGACCGCCGAATTGCAGGCCGACACCCAGCGACTGGCCTTCACCAACCACGATATCGGCATCCATTTCGCCCGGCGACTTGATCGCGCCGAGGGCGACGGGTTCGGTGACGACGGCAATCAGCAGGGCTTTATGCTTGTGCGCCTTTTCCGCGATGGCGGAAAGGTCGCCGATGCGGCCCAATATATCGGGATATTGCACAACGACACAGCTGGTTTCGTCATCGATCTGGTCGAGGATATTCTGGCCGTCGGTCGCGGCTTCAAGGCTTGGCGCCTGATAGGACAGATCGTCCTTGGTGAAGCGGGCCATGGTCTTGGCGACCGACACATAATGGGGATGCAGGCCGGACGAGAGGATCGCCTTGCCGCGCTTGGTGATCCGGCGCGCCATGGTAATCGCTTCCCAGCAGGCGGTCGAGCCGTCGTACATCGAGGCATTGGCGACATCGACGCCGAACAGGCGCGCGACCTGCGTCTGGAATTCGAACAGGGTCTGTAGCGTGCCCTGAGCGATTTCCGGCTGATAGGGCGTGTAGGCGGTGAGAAATTCACCGCGCTGGATGATATGGTCTACGCTCGCCGGAACATGGTGGCGATAGGCCCCCGCCCCGAGGAAGAAGGGCATATCGCCGGCGGCGTGGTTCTTGCGCGCCAGCGCCTTCATATGCGCCTCTACCGCCATCTCGCCCGCGTGCATCGGCAGGCCTTCGATCGGTCCGTTCAGCCGGGCCTCTTCCGGCACATCGACGAACAGATCGTCAACCGATTGCGCGCCGATAGTGGCCAGCATCGATTGCCGGTCGTCGGGAGTCAGCGGGAGATAGCGCATGTTTACTTCCTTTGCTTAAGCCCCTCCTTTTCGAAGGAGGAATTGGGGTGGTTTGGTGCCGCCTGTCGCTCACGCGAACGATGTCGACGCATCGCCCCACCCCTTGATCCCCTCCTCGGAAAAGGAGAGGCTTTTACATTCAAAGATTGTCGATAAACGCCTTATAGGCTTTCTCGTCCATCAGATCGTCGAGTTCGTCCTTGTCCGACAGGGTGATCCGGAAAAACCAGCCGTCTTCTTCTGCCGAGGAGTTGACCAGCCCGGGTTCGTCTTCCAGCGCTTCGTTCACTTCGATCACTTCACCGGATACCGCCGCATAAACGTCGGACGCGGCCTTGACCGATTCTACCACCGCAGCATCGTCGCCCTGATCAAGTTCGGTGCCCACGTCCGGTACTTCGACAAACACGATATCGCCCAGCTGTTCCTGCGCATAGTCGGTAATCCCGACGGTGGCGGTGTCGCCCTCGACGTCGACCCACTCATGTTCCTCGGTATAATATCGGCTCATGCTCGTTTCCTCTTCCTGTCAATCTATAGCTTGGGTTTGCGGTGATAATTATGTGGTACAAAGGGCATATCGGCGACGGTGCAAGCAATTTTTTTACCGCGCTGTTCGATTGTGATTGCCGTGCCGGTTTCGGACAACGGCATCGGGACATAGGCCATGGCGATCGGGCGCTGGAGCGTTGGCGAAAAACCGCCGCTCGTGACATTGCCAATAGTCGCGCCGGCCTCGTCAATCACCGCGGCACCTTCTCTTATTGGTTGGCGACCATCGACAAAAAGTCCGACGCGCTTTTTTGCCGCATTGTCCGGATATTGCGCAAGCACCCGCTCGGCACCGGCGAAATTGCCTTCTTCGCGCCGCACCTTGGACAAGGCAAAATTCAGATTGGCTTCGACCGGCAGCAGTTCCGGCCCCATGTCATGGCCGTAGAGCGGCAGTCCGGCTTCGAGCCGCAAACTGTCGCGGGCGCCAAGGCCGATCGGACGCACTTCTTCAAGCTCCGTCAGCGCCGTCGCCAGCGCCACGACATGTTCGGCAGGCACGCTGATCTCGAAACCGTCCTCGCCGGTATAGCCGGAGCGGCTGATCCCGAGAGGTATATCGTTCCACATGAACGGGCCCGCCTCCATGAAGTAGAGATCGGCAGGCACCGGCCATCCCTCTTCGAGAGGCTGAATATCCAGTCTGGCCAGAGCGGCTGAGGCCTTGGGGCCCTGCAGCGCCAGCAAGGCCGCATCTTCGAGATGATTGAGCGTAACATGGTCCGGCAGCTGGTCGCGCATATAGGCGATATCATCATGCTTGGTCGCGCCATTGACCACCAAGTATAGATTGCGACCAGTATTGGTGACCATCAGGTCGTCCAGTATCCCGCCATCCTGGGCGAGCAGCAGGGTATAGCGGATTTTGCCTGCGGCCAATGCAGACAGATTGCCCGGCGTGATCTGTTCCAGCGCATCGGCTGCGCCCTCGCCGGTCAGCTGTAGCTGGCCCATGTGCGAAACATCGAACAGGCCCGCTTCGGTGCGGGTCCAGATATGTTCGGCCATGACGCCTTCATATTGTACCGGCATCTCATAGCCGGCAAAAGGCACCATCCGTGCGCCGAGACCGCGATGCCAGTCGCCGAGGGGAAGTTGTTTCAGATTTTCTTTTATATCACTCATCATATTTCCGCATCAAGAAGACAGCCCGCAGCAAAGCCCTGCAAAACTGCCCCCTCTGTCACGGAACCTGAGAGTTTCATCCTTCTTCGCCAAGGCTTCGGCGGACAGGTCCGCCGTCGCAACTGCGACAAGAATTTACCCCTTCGGTGGCCCGCCATAGCTTTAGCGACGGAGGGCTCTTTCCAGAGTGCTTGTGAAACGTTTGCGGTCCGTTCGCCTGAGAGTTTCCGGGGCGGTTGCTCCTTCGGCGGCCTTTCGGTCTTTTGGGACAGAAAAACACTCTCCCGCAACGTCTCATGACCTTTACCCGAAAGCAGCGATCAAAAAGCAGATTGAGAAGTGAATGACCGGATGCAATGAGTCAACGATTCTATGGATCAGGCCCTATTATTTCGACTCAGACCATCCCCCAGATCGCGTCATTTTCGTGGACAAAGGCGCCCGGCTCGCTTTCCGTCATCAGCGCCACGATCGCGTCGGCGACATCGCTGGCCAGGATCGACCGGTAGCGGCGGAATTTGCCGTGCAACATCAAGTCCATGATCGGACTTGCGGCAATGGCGAGGCTTTCGCCAACGCGTGTTTCGTTGGTCCGTTCCCCGCGCAACAGGCCGGGGCGGATGATGTCGAGACGATCAAATTGCTGGGCGCGCATCACGTCCTCGGCTTCGCCCTTGATTTTCAGATAGAAGCTCGACGCGCTGCTGTCCGCCATGGTTGACGAGACCGCGATAAATTGCTTCGCGCCCGCCGCCTTCGCCGCGGCTGCGACGGCGCCGACCAGATCGCGGTCGACTGCGGCGAATTCCTCCTTCGATCCCGCCTTCTTCATTGTCGAGCCGAGGCAGGATATCACGATAGCGGGTTTGATTTTGGCTATCGTCGCGGGCCAGTTTTCCTGCAGCTGGACGTGGACCTTGGCCTTGCCGACATCCTCGCGATAGGGCCGGCGAAGCAACAGGTGGAGAGTCTGGTCCCTGCCCCGCTCGACCAGTTTGCGGGTCAGCAGTCCGCCGATCAGGCCGGTGGCGCCAAGGATCAGGATTTTATCGGCCATGGTCAGGGTTTCCGTGATCAGTTTGTTGATCAGCCCTCATAGCAGCGAAGGCTGTTATCCAAACCGATTTTTCGGAGACTCACGAACCTGGGTTGGCCCCGGTCTTCGCCAGAGTGGCGGATCAGGCTGTGCCAGTCCGCTCGCCAAAAATCTCTGCGTGACGGTTGCGCGCATAGCGATCGGTCATTCCGGCCAGAAAATCGGCGATATGTCTGGTGCGCTGCGGCTCGCTGGACGGCATGGCCGATACCCAGCTCTCCGGCATCAGCTCGGGCCGTTCGCGATAGGCTTTCACCAGATCACCAACCATCATCTTGCCCTCTTCTGCCGCTGCCATCTGCTTCGGGTGATGATAAAGGTTTTCGTACATGAAGCCCTTCAGCTTCCGTTCTTTTTCCGCCATCAGTTCCGAAAAGCCGCCGATCATCTGGCCTGCCTCTCGCACGTCCTGCGGCGATTTCACGCCAAGGCTATCGATCCGCGCCCGGGTTGTTTCGAGCACATCATTGACCATCAGGCCAATCTGGTCGCGGATCAGTTCGGGCAGCAGTCTGGCTTGCGGAACATCCGAAAAACGGTCGCACAGCACTTGCCAGCGTTCGGCTATGAACGGCAGTTCGAGCAGCTGGTCGAGCATCAGTAGCCCTGCCCGCATCCCGTCGTCGATGTCGTGATTGTCATAGGCAATATCATCGGCGATCGCCGCGATCTGGGCTTCCAGCGACGGCCAGCTTTTGAGCTCGAGGTCCATCGCGTCATTGTCTTCTGCCAGCGCCCAGGTCGGATTGTCGACCGGCCCGTTATGCTTGGCGAGGCCTTCGAGCATTTCCCAGGTGAGGTTAAGCCCGTTCCAGCGCGGATAGGGTGTTTCGAGTTTGGTCAGCGTCCGGATGGTCTGTGCATTATGGTCGAAACCGCCAAAATCCGTGAGGGCCTCCTCGAGAGCATCCTCTCCGGCATGTCCGAACGGAGGATGGCCGATATCATGGGCAAGGCATAGCGCCTCGGTCAGATCTTCGTTGAGACCAAGCGCCCGGGCGAGCGTGCGGCCGATCTGCGCGACTTCGAGGCTGTGGGTCAGCCGGACCCGGTAATGATCACCATCGGGCGCGACAAAGACCTGGGTTTTGTGGCGCAGGCGGCGAAAGGAAATGCTGTGAATGATCCGGTCACGATCGCGCTGGAAATCGTCGCGCGGCCCGCGGGTAACATCGCGCTTTTCATCGTGCAGCCGGCCCCGGCTGTGGGCCGGATCGCTGGCATAGCTTTTCAACTGGATCATTTTCCTAGCTCGTTGACCTCGACACCGTCGGCGCTCGCCCAGGCGAAACCGTCACCGCCATCTTTGCGGAAATCGGCTTCAAAGGCCTTGGCTTCCTTGAAGTCGTCAAAGGGCCCGACAACCATGCGCCGCGTGCTGCCCCATGGCGAGGTCCAAATCCGGTTGCCCTTGAACAGATCGCTATGTTTCTTGGTCATCCGGCGGGAATCATATTTCAGCGCGTTGAGGTCCGAACCCGTCGCTATCTGCACCCAGTAACGCTTTGGATGTTCCGGTTCCTTCGGTTTGACTGGCGCTTTTACGACCGGCTTTGCGACGATCTTGGGCTTTGGCTTGGCCGGCTCGATCTCGTCGAGATCGACCGGTACCACTTCGGTCCTGGTTTCCCGTTCGGGTATGTTGATTGAGCCGATGATGTCGGAAAGCGCCTTGGGAGCTGGGTCTGCTTCGGCGATTTCCATATTTCCGCGGGGCGAATTTCCGAGATCGAAATTGATCAGATTAACCGGCGTGCTGGCGCTGGCCTTGTCGACCGACGGATCGGCCGGAGCGGGCTGAACCGGTGACTCGGGTTGCGGCTGCGAAACGGGCGGGCGACCGGCAATTTCGACCTTGCGTTCGATTGTTTGCGACAACAGCACAGGCGGCTTGCCGACGCCAAGAGCGGTTTGAAAACCGGGAGCAGAAGTCTTGGCTTCCGGTTTGTCGACATCCGGCTTGATTTCGGCAGTCTTGACCGGCTCCGGCAGGATTTTCGCGGGAACGCGTTCGGTTGGGGCGTCAAATCCGGGCTTGGGCGCCGGTTCAGGCGCTGCGTCGGTTACAGGCTTCGCTTCTGCCGATGCGAAGGCAGGCGCTCGACCGGAACCAGCGCTCGCCGGAGCGGGCAAATCCGTCCGGGCCAGCACCTGCACTTCATTCTGCTTTTTCTGGCGCCGGCTCTGTTTCCGCTCGGATAATACCCGCTCGGACGCACCGGGACGCCGGCGTGGAGATTTGTCCGGCATTGCCAGCACGCGGGGACGCGCGGCAGTGGAACCGAGCGCCTCGCCAACCGGAATCAGCCCCGCATCCGCGCCGTCGCCGCCCCGGACCGCCATGTTGGAGGCCATCTGAACCGCAGCCACGTCGACACCGATATTCTCGCTGGCGGGGAAATGGCCGAGGTGAACGGCTGCGGCCTTTTGCGCAGCGGTCAGCTTCGGCATGCGATCGAAAAACGGCTTGATCGCCTTTGCCATCCGCCGCTCCATCGTCTGATCGACGATATTGTTCGCGTCTTTTTTCCTGCCATTCATCGCATAGATAAACGCCCGGTTCCGCCAGGCGTCGCGGTCGCTTTTGTGGAGTAAGGGATTGAGCTGCTCGTCGGCCAGTTCAACATCCCCGCTGATACCCAGCGATATGGCATTGCGAGTCATCAGCTGATCGGTGTTGCCGTATCGCATCGCCAGCGCATAATCCTTCTGTGCATCGCGGTTCCGCCCGATCAGGTCATAGGCAAGCCCCCGATCTGCTGCGATTTCACGCAGAGGAACGCCATTCTCGATCGCCTGGTCAAAATAGCGGATTGCGCCGAACGGATTTTCCTCCGCCAGCAAGGCCCTGCCGAGACCGACTTTGACCCTGCCGCTGGTGGAATAGATCTGGTCGGCTTTGGCAAGAAATCCGATCGCCGCACGCATATCACCCAATTCAAGCGCCGCAAGCCCGGCATCGGCAAGCGCGGAGGAATCGTTTGAATCTCTGGCAATCCGGCGCAAGGCATCCTGCAGGGCATCGGAATTGGACTGGCTGCTGGACTGGGCAGCCGCCGGCAGGTGGGGAATAGTCGTCCCCACCAGTGCCGCGGAGACAACCAGCAAAATTTTGAATCTGTGTTTCACAAGACCTATAAAGGAATGATTGCGCATGAAATCAATCATTCCTTCGACGCAGCGGGGCAAATGGTGGCACGGGAAAGACAAACTCCCTCGTGCCACTTGATCAGTACCAAAATCCGATTGACCCGCGCCGCAGCTTACTGATTATTCTGCCGATTCAAGAAACGGGGAATGTCGAGTGGATCAGAGGATTTGTCATCCTCGCCATCGTCGGCTTCATCGTTTTTCGATCCGCCCCGGGTCAGATTGGACATGCGTTCGAACAATGTCCCGCCACCCGTGGCAACCCGCGGCGCTGGCGGCGGCTGACTGCCCGCAGCGGCTTCCTGACCTTCATCCATCTGGATCGCGTCATCGCCCAGGACCAGTTCATCCTCATCTTCCGGCTCCGGCCGCGACGCAGCCATTCCGGGCGTGAGAGACGCAAAGGATGGCGTTGAACCAGAATAATCGTCTTCTTCCTCGTCCTCGTCATCATCATCACCATAAGTGGCGACGGGTGCGGGAGTTGAGACCACCTCCGGTGCAGGCACTTCTTCGGCCTTATATTCTACTTCCGGTTCGGGTGCTGGCTCCTCCTCCGGTTCATAGGCGGCAGGCGCTTCTTCTTCATCGCTGGTAATCGACGATGCAAAGCTGGGCGCTGGCTGGGCGCTTTCCTTTTTCTGCAACGGACTGCCCATGGCGAAGGATGGCGGCGGCGCGGCCGAGGACATGCTGCCGTCGCTGTCGATACCGGTTGCCACAACCGACACGCGGATGCGGCCGTCGAGATTGGCGTTAAACGCGCTACCCCAGATGATGTTGGCATCGGGATCGACCAGTTCGCGAATATGGTTGGCTGCTTCGTCGACTTCCATCAGGCGCATATCTTCGCCGCCGGTAATCGACACGATGACGCCCTTGGCACCCTTCATCGAGACGCCGTCGAGCAACGGATTGGCAATCGCCTTCTCGGCTGCTTCCAGCGCGCGTCCGTCGCCTTCGGCTTCGCCGGTACCCATCATCGCCTTGCCCATTTCGTGCATCACGCTACGCACGTCGGCAAAGTCGAGGTTGATCAGACCAGGCATGACCATCAGGTCGGTGATGCCGCGAACGCCCTGCTGCAACACTTCGTCCGCAAGCAAGAAGGCTTCCTTGAAAGTGGTGTTCGGGTTTGCAACCAGGAAAAGATTCTGGTTGGGAATGACGATCAATGTATCGACGTTTTTCTGCAGTTCCTCGATGCCCGCTTCCGCCGACTTCATGCGGCGCGTGCCTTCGAAAGTGAACGGTTTGGTCACAACGCCGACGGTCAATATGCCACGATCGCGCGCTGCTTTGGCAATGACCGGAGCGGCACCCGTACCGGTACCGCCGCCCATGCCAGCCGCGATGAAGCACATGTGCGTGCCCTCAAGCGCCTGTTCGACCAGATCGATTGTTTCTTCAGCCGCTGCACGACCGACTTCGGGGCGCGAACCTGCACCCAGACCCTGCGTGATATCGGGACCAAGCTGGATACGCCGTTCGGCGGTCGCGCTGTTGAGCGATTGCGCATCGGTGTTGGTGACGATAAAATCGACGCCTTCAACCTGGGCTGCGATCATGTTGGCGATCGCGTTTCCGCCCGCTCCGCCGACTCCGATAACCGCGATTTTAGGCTTCAGTTCTTCAACTTCCGGTGGCCCAATATTGATACTCATCTCACTGTCTCCCGAGACATTTTGTCTTGCCGTCACATTTAGTTAACGCTTTGCACAAATTTGCTGCCGGAATCACCCGAAAAGTTAATTATTTTTAGAAATTTCTAAAAATTTCCCCGGATCGCCGACATCAGCCGCCCGATCACCGCTGATCCACCATATTTATAGACTTTCTGATGGCTTCGGGACATCGATCGCAAATCAATCGGCTCCTGTGACGCATAGAGCGCCAGTCCCGCAAGACCGGCAAAAGCCGGACCGCTATGGGCCTCCGGAAGCGCGTTCAGTCCGGTCGGGCGACCGATGCGCACCGTCCGTCCCAGGGCGGACTGGGCATAGTCGGCGATGCCCTTGAGTTCGGCTCCGCCGCCGGTGAGCACGACCTGGCGTCCAACCGGTCCGGTAAAGCCAAGATCCTTGAGCGCCCGGCCGATTTCTCCAATCAGATGATCGAGCCGCTGGCGGATAACCGCGATCAGCTGCGCCCGGGTGATCCGCCCGTCTTCATCGCTATGTTCGGCTGTTTTCTCCAGCTCCAGATTGATCACGTCATGATTGTCACGTGGACTGGTGGTGGCGGAACCGTAAAAACATTTGATCCGTTCCGCCTGCGCGCGCCGCAGGCCAAAGGACGAAGCGATATCGTCGGTGATATCGGCGGCTCCGTAAGGCAATGTCGTCAGGCCGACCAGCATCCCGCCGGCAAACAGCGAAACATTGGTCACTTCGGCGCCCATTTCGACCAGCGCCACGCCCAGTTCGCGCTCTTCGCGGGACAGACAGGCGGTACCGGCTGCGATCGGCGATGCGACGATCGATTTGACGTTGAGATGCGCGCCGCGCACGCTCATGTCGATATTGCGAACCGGCGACCCCTCGGCCAGGATCACATGAATATCCACGCCAAGACGATCGGCGTGCAGGCCTTTCGGTTTCTTGACGCCGTTGAGGCCGTCGAGCGTGTACAGCGCCGGCTGGGCGTGCAGAACCATCTTGCCCTTGGGATCGATACTGTTGCGTCCGGCATCGAGCAGCAGATCGATATCTTCCTGTTCGATCCGGTGGCCGCCAAGTTCGGTTTCGACCGACGTCAGCATGCTCTGCAGGCCGCCAGCGGAAAAACTGACCCAGACATCGTCGATATTGGTCCCGGCAATCCGCTCGGCCTGCTCGACCGCGTCGCGGACATCCATTTCGGTTGTCTCGGTGTCGGCGATATAGCCCCGTTTCACGCCCTTGCTGGCGCGCTGGCCGGTGCCGAGAACGGTCAGTTCGCCATTGTCCATGCGCCCGGCAATCATCGCCGAGATTTTCGACGAGCCGATATCCAATGCGGTGAAGATTTTTTCAACCCGTGCTGCCATTTGTCTAGTCCCCAACTTCAGTCTCTGTCGTGCCAATGCAACCCACAATATCGATGATCAGCTCTCCGGGCCGGCCGCAATCTGGTCGGCCGCGGCCGGTTTCGGCGGCATTCTCAGATAGGCCCGTTCGGCGTCGCGCAAGTCAAAATGGACAACGCCGCGACCGAGCAGCCGGTTGACGCCGTCCATGCGCGCAAAATTCAGCAAGGCGGCCGAAGCGGTTTGCTCGCCTTCCGGCAGCGCCAGCGTCTCGCCGCTGTCAAATTCCAGATCCCAGCGGCGGTTACCGATCCAGGTGGCACCAGTGACCATCGGACGGAGCGCGGGCGCGACGTCGAGCAGCGCATCCAGCTGGGTAAATTGCAGATTGGCTTTCTTGCCGACGATTACCGGCAGGTCGGGAATTTCTTCCCTGGTAATTTTTTCCAGCGGATAACCGGTCTTGTCGATCAGCGAAAGCTGGCCCTGGTTCTGCCAGACAGCAACCGGTTCGCGCTCGATAATATCGACGACCAGAGTGTCGGGCAGACGCCGCGAAATCCGGGCGTCCTTGATCCAGCCATCGGCGAGCAGGTCGTCGCGGACCGCATCGATATCGACCAGCATCATCGACCGGTCCTTCTGCGCCAGAGTAATTTCATATACTTTCAGCTCGTCGATCCGGTTGACGCCGCTGACCTCGACCCGCTTGACCTCGAAACCGGCCTTGCCGACCGCAGCCGCAACTTCCGTCTTGATCCGTTCGTTGATGCCCGAATAATGAGCGACGCTATAGGCCCCGAGAATGAACACCGCGACCAGAGCCACGGTCAGCCCCTTCTGCACCTGTTCCTCGGTGACCGGCATGGCGCGCAACATCTTGTCGAAAATCGACACTTCCTTGACCGTACGACGTGCCTGCTTGCGCGGCTTGCCCTTGGGCTTGCGGTTGGTCCGTTTCTGGGTTGCTGTCATAGCGCTTCTCTCACGATCAGTTCGACCAGTTGTTCGTAGCTGATCCCCATCTGCCTGGCCTGTTCGGGAACAAGGCTGAGCGGGGTCATGCCGGGCTGGGTATTGGTTTCGAGCACGAACAGGCCGGCCGCGCCCAGTTCGTCGTCCCAGCGAAAATCGGTCCGCGAAGTGCCCTTGCAGCCCAGCACCTGATGCGCACGCAAGGCATAGTCGAGACATAATTTCTCGATATCTTCGGGAATTTCGGCGGGACAGACGTGCTGGGTCAGGCCTTCGGTATATTTTGCCGCATAGTCGTAGAAACCCTGCGCGGTTTTCAATTCGGTCACGCACAGCGCCTTGCCGCCGACAACGGCAGTGGTCAGTTCGCGCCCCTTGATGAAGGGTTCGGCCAGCAGCTCGTCAAATTCCTGCCACGGACCGGCAACATCGCGACCGATCGGATAGCCGTAATTGCTGTCGTCGGTGACGATCGCGACGCCGACCGAGGAGCCCTCGTTGACCGGTTTCAGGACATAGGGCCGCGGCATCGGATCGGCTTCGTAGAGACTGGCGCTGGAAACCACCTTGCCCTTGGGCATGGGGATGCCGGCCGGGACAAGCTGCTGTTTGGTCAGTTCCTTGTCGATGGCAATGACCGAGGTGACCATGCCGCTGTGGGTATAGGGAATCTGCATCAGATCGAGCATGCCCTGGACGCTGCCATCTTCTCCCGGAACCCCGTGCAGCGCGTTGAAAACCACATCGGGCCGGAGTGCGGTCAGTATCTGGGCAACATTGCGGTCCATATCCACACGAGCCACTTTGTGGCCGTTTTTCTCGAGCGCGTCGGCGACGCCATTGCCGCTGCTCAAGGATACTTCGCGCTCGGCGGACCAGCCACCCATCAGGACAGCGACGTGGAGGCTCTTTTCGGTTTTGGCGGTCATGCTTCTTCTCCCACGCGCTGGATTTCCCAATGCAGTTCGACGCCGGAATTTTCTTTCACCCGCTTGCGCACTTCGTTGCCCAATGCCTCAATTTCGGCAGATGTCGCACCGCCGAGGTTCAGCAGAAAATTACAATGTTTTTCCGACACCTGCGCCTGCCCGATTTGCAGGCCGCGGCAGCCGGCTTCGTCGACCAGTTGCCATGCCTTGTGGCCATCCGGGTTTTTGAAGGTCGAGCCGCCGGTCTTGGAGCGCAGCGGCTGCGAGGCTTCGCGTTCGTCGCCGATGCGCTTCATTTCAGCACCGATAATCGCTGGATCGCCTGCTTCGCCCTTGAACGTCGCGCCGACCACGATCGCACCTTCGGGCAAGGCCGAATGGCGATAGCTATAGCCCATCTCGGCCAGGGGGATTGTCACCAGATCGCCGTTGCGCAGGATCACGTCCGCGCTCTCCAATATGTCGCAGACTTCGCGGCCATAGGCGCCCGCGTTCATGCGGACCGCGCCACCGATGGTGCCAGGTATGCCGCGTAGAAATTCCATCCCCGCTATGCCGTGATCGCGGGCCTTGCTCGCAGCAGATATGCCGGGTGCTCCCGCTCCGCAGCGCAAGGTCATTTCGTCCGCATCGATGCCGGCAAAGGCCTTGCCCAACCGGATTACGACGCCGCGGATGCCGCCGTCGCGGATGATCAGGTTCGACCCCAGCCCGAGCGGCCAGACCGCTATCGCCGGATCGAGGTCGCGAAGAAATTGCTGCAGATCGTCAATATCCCTGGGTTCGAACAGCCATTCGGCCGCGCCGCCGCTCTTGAACCAGACGAGCGGCGCCAGAGCCGCGCCTTCGGTCAGCTTGCCGCGGGTTTCCGGCATGGTGGCGACCGCGGTCATGAAATCAGCCCCAGAGTGAAAAAACCGTTCGCACTGAGCTTGTCGAAGTGCACGTCTCCTCCGGAGGCGTCCTTCGACAGGCTCAGGACGAACGGGAAAAGGGCCACGTTAAGGAAAGTCGGGAACCGCGACAGGTTCATTTGCGCGCCTCCGCGATATTGTCTGCGAGCACGGCGGCCCATTTGGTAATATCGCCTGCCCCGAGGCAGATGATCATGTCCTGCGGTTGCGCCACTTCGGCCAGTCGCGTCGCCAGTGCCTGCTGGTCCGCAACGGTCTCGGCAAGCCGGTGGCCGCGGATCTTGAGCCCGTCGACCAGAGCATCGCTGTCAACGCCTTCGATCGGGTCTTCACCGGCAACATAGACCGGTGTCACCAGCACCATGTCGGCATCGTTGAAGGCACCCTGGAATTCTTCCATATGATCGCGCAAGCGGGTGAAGCGGTGCGGCTGGACCACAGCGATCACGCGTCCCTGCGCACCCTCGCGTGCGGCCGACAGAACCGCCTGAATTTCCACGGGGTGATGACCATAATCATCGATGATGGTGATGCCGTCCACTTCACCGACCTTGGTAAAGCGCCGTTTGACGCCTCCGAAATCGTCAAAGCCTCTGGCAATCTGCTCGTCGCTCATCCCCATTTCGAGACCGACAGCGACAGCCGCGATCGCGTTCTGGACATTGTGACGGCCCGGCATCGGCAGGGTGATATTCTCGATGGTGCGGGTCTCGCCTTCACGGTCCCGCACGACCACGTCGAAACGGTTCCCGCCCGATATCGGCGTGACATTGACGCCCTTCACATCGGCCTGCGCGGAAAAGCCATAGGTGAGGAGCCGCCGGTCACGGATACGGGTCAGCACGCCTTGCACCTCGGGATGGTCGACGCACAGGATCGCGGCGCCGTAAAACGGGACATTCTCGATAAACTCGACGAAACTGTCCTTGATCTTCTCGAAGCTGCCATAATGATCGAGATGTTCGGGATCGATATTGGTAACCACCGCGATCGTGCCATCGAGCCGCAGGAAGCTGCCATCGCTTTCGTCGGCCTCGATCACCATCCACTCGCTGTCGCCAAGCCGGGCGTTGGAGCCATATTGGTTGATGATCCCGCCGTTGATCACGGTCGGATCAATCCCGCCGGCATCCAGCATGGCTGCAACCATCGACGTGGTCGTGGTCTTGCCATGGGTTCCTGCAATCGCAATGGTCGATTTCAGCCGCATCAGTTCGGCCAGCATTTCGGCCCGTCGAACCAGAGGTATCCGGCCCGCCAGCGCAGCTTCCACTTCGGGATTGCCGCGCTTGACCGCGGTTGAGGTCACAACCACCGCAGTGCCTTCGACATTTTCGGCATTCTGGCCGATTTTGACATCAATGCCCTTGGCGCGCAGGCCGTCGATCACATAGCCTTCGGCAATGTCGCTGCCCTGCACCTGATAGCCCATATTATGCATCACCTCGGCGATACCGGACATGCCGATGCCGCCGATGCCGACAAAATGGATCGTTCCGATATCCGTACCTACGCCCTTCACTGAACGCCGTCCTTGGCCAGAGCTTCCTTGCGGGACGATATCATCTGCTGCTTTTCCTTTTTCACCTTCATGCTGTTGCCGAGAGGCGATGTACCGATGCTCTCGACCAGATCGGCAAGATCGTTGACCGCTTCCGGCCGACCGCATTTCGCGGCAAAGCGCGCAGCATTTTCCAGCGCGCCCGGCTGCAGCGCCATTTTCTGCATCTGCTTGGCCAGTTCCTTGGCGGTAAAGCGGGACTGCGGGATTGACCGTGCGCCACCGGATGCGACCATTTCCTTGACATTATAGGTCTGATGATCGTCCATCGCGCTGGGCAGCGGGATCAGGATCGCCGGACGGCCAGCGGTGGTCAGTTCGGCGATTGTCGATGCGCCGGCCCGGCCAATCACCAGATGCGCCCAACCGAGACGCTGTGGCAGATCGGGCAGATAGGTCGCCAGTTCCGCCGGAATATCATGTTCGGAATATTTCGCCCGCACACCTTCGATATCATCTTCGCGGCATTGCTGGGTAATCTGCAGGCGGCGGCGCAAATGCATGGGCAGCATGGCCATCGCATCGGGAACGACACTGGAAAGGATGGAAGCACCCTGGCTGCCACCGGTCACCAGTACGCGGAATATGCCTTCTTCGGACAAGGGCGGATAGGGTTCCTCGCGCAGCGCGACCACTTCCTCGCGCACAGGGTTGCCGACCAGATGCACTTTTTCCTGATATTTCGGCTTGATCCGGAGTACGTCGGGATAGGCGGTCGCGATTGCATTGACCGAACGCGCCGCGAGACGGTTGACCCGGCCCAATACCGCATTCTGTTCGTGGACGATGGTCGGGATATTGCGGCTGTTGGCCGCGAGCAGAGCAGGATAGGCCGGATAACCGCCAAAGCCGATAATCGCCGACGGCTGGAATGTCTCGTAAAGCTGCATCGCCATCCGGCGACCCTTGAGAATGGCACGGGTTCCGCCGACCCAGCTGCGCGGGTCCTTGGTGATCCGGCCGGCTGGCAGGACATGGACCTGCCCTTCGTCGACCATGCCGGGTATTTTCTCGCCGCGTGCATCGGTGATCATCGCCACCCGGTGACCGCGCAGAACCAGTTCTTTTGCCAGCGCATAGGCCGGAATCATGTGACCTCCGGTGCCGCCGGCCGCCAGAACATAATGTTTCGAAAAACTCATACCGCTATCCGTCCTTGCTCGGGCCAGGCCGAGACATATTGTGAGCGGTCAAGATACGGGTTCCGGCGGGTAAATGCGAGCAAAAGTCCAATGCCGATGCACAAAGCCAGCAGCGACGATCCACCGTAGCTGACAAGTGGCAGGGTCATGCCCTTTGACGGGAAAAGCTGCAGGTTTACCGCCATGTTGATCAACGCCTGTCCACCCAACTGGGCGGTCAGCCCGGTTACTGCGAGAATGATGAAATTATCCTCTTCGTCGAGCAGCCGGAGAAAGACCCGAACGATGATCGCGAGATAGACCAGGGCGATGGCCATGCAGGCCAGCAGGCCGAATTCTTCGCCGATCACCGAGAAGATATAATCGGTATGCGCTTCGGGCAGCTTGAACTTGGCAGTGCCCAGCCCTGGCCCGGTGCCGAGCAAGCCGCCGCCGGTCAAAGCCTTGTGCGCGAGCATCACCTGGTCAAATTCCTCCCCCCCGAACAGCCATGCATTGATCCGCTGGGTCGCAACGGGATAGAAAAAATAGGCCCCGACCAGACCGCCGATACCACCGACACCGACCGCCGCGATCAGACGCGCCGACAGGCCGGAGACGGTCATGACCGCGAACCAGATGCCGCAGATCAGAATGGTCTCGCCCAGATTGGGCTGCATCAGCAGCAGAACCGCAATCACCCCGGTCAGCACGATCGAAAGCGATATCACCGGCAAGGCCGGGTCCTTGACCCGCAGCGACAGCAGCCACGCAAGGGCCACGGCATAAAGCGGCTTGAGAAATTCACCGGGCTGGATCGTGGCAAAGCCATAGCCGATCCAGCGCTGGGCCCCGTTGACCGTCTTTCCGAATACCGGAACAAGGAACAGCAATATGACCGCAGCAACCGCACCGAGAATTGCGAAGCGCCGGGCTTGTTCCTTGGGCAGCATCGACACCACCAGCATCAACGGTATACCGGCAATCACCCAGCCGAGCTGACGATAGAAATAATAGAGCGGATCGATTTTGACCGCATCGCTGCCCAGTTTCAGCGCCGTCACCGGCGATGCCGCAGCCACCGCGATCAACCCGATTGCAATCAGGGTCAGGATCAGGCCGAGCAGCACCCGGTCGAGTTCCCAGAACCAGATCGCCAGCGGCGAACGATCACTCCGTCCGAGCCGCGACTGCAACTGGAATCGCTTCTTCTTGAGTCCCCCGGCCAATTCGGGCTGGGCATTGTCGAGGCCGGTCGACTGATCAGAGGCGCTCATTGACTCATCCCCCGGGTCGCGATGCCGACCAGATCATTCTCGATTACCGAATTGACCGCCGTCCGGAAACATTCCCCGCGCGCTTCAAAATCGCGGAACTGGTCGAACGAGGCGCAAGCGGGCGACAGCAGAACCACTTCGCCGGGTCTGGCGTTGGCGGCTGCCTGCTGCACGGCGGTCAACATCATTTCGCAGGATTCCACCGGCACCTTGTCCGCCAGCAATTTACCGAACAGCGGCCCGGCTTCGCCAATCGTATAGGCCTTGACGACATTGTTATAGAAAGGCTCGCATTCGGTCAGCGTGTCGCTCTTGGGCAGGCCACCGAGAATCCAGTGGATTTTCGGATAAGCTCCCAGTGCAGGGCCTGTCGACGCGGGATTGGTTGCCTTGCTGTCGTTGACGAACAGCACCCCGGAGGCTTCGGCGATCCGTTCCATCCGGTGCGCCAGGCCATCGAAGGAAGCCAATGCCGGGCGCCACTGATCTGCGGATAGACCCAGGGCTTCGACCGTGGCGACGGCAGCGATGGCATTTTGCAGATTATGGGGTCCTTGCAGCGACGGCCAGTCGGCCTGCCCCGCCAGCTCGGCATCGCTGGTATCGACAATATTCCGGATCCGGCCGAGATCGCGCAGGCAATGGAGGGCCAATTGGGTCTTTTCGTCCTTGCTGGCAAAGATTGCCGTGTGATCGGTAGCCAGCATGTCAAACAGCCGGGCTTTCGAGGCGGCATAGGCATCAAACCCGTCATAGCGGTCGAGATGGTCCGGGCTGACGTTGAGCAAAAGCGCGACATCGCAGTCGAGGCTCATGGTCAGGTCGATCTGATAGCTGGACAATTCGAGGACATAGACGCCGCCTTCGGGCAATGGCTCCTGTGACAGGATCGGAACGCCGATATTGCCGCCCATCAGGCTCGGGATGCCAGCGCTCTGGAGGATGTGGTGAACCAGCGCGGTGGTCGTCGACTTGCCATTGGTACCGGTGATGCCGACCACCCGGTGCGGCGGCAGCGAAGGACGAGCCTCCGCGAACAGCTCGATATCACCGATAATCTGAACACCATCTTCAGCCGCCTTGCGCGAGATCGGCTGGCCGTTGAGCGGCACGCCCGGAGACACGACGATCGCGTCATAGCCGCTGAGGTCCGAAGTCAGTGGATCGGCAATGATCGCCTTGTCGGCGACGCTTTCCCGCAATTCTTCCCGATTGTCCCACGCGAGCAACTCTGCGCCGCTGGCGTGCAGGCATTCGAGCGCTGCCATGCCGGAACGGGCCAGTCCGAGGATGGCATATCGTTTGCCGGCAAAGGCGGAGGAGACGATCATCTCAGTTTCAACGTCGCCAATCCGGCCAGCGCGAGTACCAGACTGATAATCCAGAAACGGATCACAATCGTGGATTCGGACCAGCCAAGCTGTTCGAAATGGTGATGGATCGGGGCCATGCGGAAGACCCGGCGGCCGGTGCGCTTAAAGAAAAACACCTGGACAATCACCGACACGGCTTCGAGCACGAACAGCCCGCCGACCAGTGCCAGGACGATTTCATGATGGATGGACACCGCAATCGCGCCGAGCGCGCCGCCGAGAGCGAGGCTGCCGGTATCGCCCATGAATACCGCGGCTGGCGGCGCATTGAACCACAGGAAGGCGAGGCAGGCGCCAATCACGCAAGCGCAGAAGATCGCCAGTTCGCCCGCTCCGCGCACAAAGGGGATGCCGAGATATTCGGAGAAAACCGCATTACCGGAGAGATAGACCAGAACCAGAAAAGTCGCGCTGGCGATCACCACCGGCATGGTCGCAAGGCCATCGAGGCCGTCGGTCAGATTGACCGCATTGCCCGCACCGACAATCACGAACATCGCGAAGGGAATATAAAAATAGCCGAGATCGATCTGCACATCGTTGAAGAAAGGCACGTAAAGGCTGGTGCCAATCTGCTGGACGATCAACCATGTCGCGAAACCGGCGATGATGAATTCCAGCAACAGCCGCACACGCCCGGGAATGCCCTTGTGGCTGGCTTTGCGAACCTTGTCATAATCATCCATGAAGCCAATCGCGCCAAACCCGAGTGTGACAAAGATACAGGCCCATACAAACATGTTGCTGAGGTCCATCCACAGGATCAGCGATGTCACCACCGAAATCAGGATCATCAAGCCGCCCATCGTCGGCGTTCCCGCCTTCTTGAGATGCGTGACCGGGCCATCCTCGCGGATCGGCTGCCCCTTGCCCTGCCGCATGCGCAGCATGTTGATGAATTTGGGACCGATCAGCAGACCGATGAACAATGATGTCGAAACAGCGGCACCCGAGCGAAAGCTCAGGTAGCGAAAGACGTTGAATATGCCTTCGAATTCAAGCCATTGGGCTAGCAGATAAAACATTAATACTCCCCGTTCACCAGCGCGGAAACCGCCGATGACAGCCCCAGATAATTTGACCCCTTGATCAGAATCACGTCCCCGTCGCCGATCAGTTTTGCGACCTCGGACAGCGCCTCCGAAGCGCTTTCGGCATGTGACATTTTTACGCCCTGATCAAGGCCATGTTCCAGTTTCGCGGCAGTATGTGCCATATATTCGCCGACCAAAATCACCGCATCCATCCCGCAGTGCAGAATATCGTCGGCGAGCGCTGCGTGAAATTGCGCGGATTGCTCCCCGAGCTCGCCCATGGCGCCGAGAATTGCGATTTTTTGGCCGCTGCACGGCTCGACGGTAAAATGTTGCAACGTTGCCTTCATCGAAGCCGGATTGGCGTTGTAGCTTTCGTCGATGACAACGGCCTTGCCGCCGGATTTCAGGGTGATGACATGACGGCGACCGCGGCCATCGATTCCGCTCATCTCCGCGAGCGACAGGCCGGCGGACGCCAGATCACCGCCGACGGCGCGTACCGCGGCAAGAATGGCGAGCGAATTGGAAACCCAGTGCCGCCCGGCTTCCGCTATCGTGAAGCACAGGCTCTGGTCGCCCAGCCTTGCGGTGACCAGCGAGCCACCGCGGGGAGCGGGAACCACGTCAACCGCGCGGACATCGGCTCCGTCTTCAAATCCGAAGGATATCACATGGGCGGCGTGTCGCTCCGCTTTCTTGCGCAGGCGCTGATAATGAGGGCTGTCAAAAGGAATGATCGCTGTGCCCTCGGGGACCAGCCCTTCGAAAATCTCGCCCTTTGCGTCGACGATACCTTGTTCGCCGGTCGGGAAATTGCCGATGTGGGCCGGAGCGATAGCGGTGATGATCGCGGCATGTGGCCGCACCAGTCGAGTCAGCGCCGACAATTCGTGAGCGTGGTTCATGCCCATCTCGAAAATGCCGAATTTCGTGTCTTCCGGCATCCGCGACAGGCTGAGCGGGACGCCGACGTGATTATTATAGCTTTTGACCGAACGATGCGCGTGGCCGAACGAACAACGGTCGAGAGCCGCGTACAGCGCTTCCTTGGTGCCCGTCTTGCCGACCGATCCGGTTACGCCGATGATCCTTGCGGCGGTGCGCTCACGCGAAGCCTTTGCCAGCGCGTCAAGCGCAGCAGCGGTGTCGGATACCAATATATGGGGACCATCCACCGGCTGACTGACAATCGCGCCCGAAGCGCCGGAAGCAAAAGCCTGCTCCACATGGAGGTGACCATCGCTGTGCTCGCCCTTGAGCGCAACGAACAGGTCGCCCGGACCGATTTCGCGCGAGTCAAAGGCGACGCCACTTGCGTCAAAGACAGCGCTTGCCTTGCCGCCCGTCGCCTGCGCTATCGCGGCCGATGTCCACAATGCGGTCACAGCGGCTGCGCTCCGGCACATTCTCTCGCCACTTCGACGTCATCAAACGGGATGACACGGTCGCCAACGATCTGGCCCTGTTCGTGACCTTTGCCGGCCAGCAGGATGATATCCTGCGCTCCGGCCATCTCGATCGCCCTGGTGATTGCCGCACGCCGGTCGGCAACATCATCGGCTCCGGTCGCTCCGGCCAGGATTTCAGCGCGGATGGTGGCGGGATCTTCGCTGCGCGGGTTATCATCGGTGACAATCACATGATCGGACATTTCGACGGCTATCCTGCCCATTTCTGGCCGTTTGCCCTTGTCCCGGTCGCCACCGGCACCAAAAATCGTGATCAGCCTGCCCGTGACATGCGGGCGAAGCCCCTCAATCGCGGCGCGCAAGGCATCTGGCGTATGGGCATAGTCGACATAGAGCGGCGCACCGGCACGGGTGATGACTGCGCGCTCCATCCGGCCACGAACAGGCTGGACCCGCTGCATATGGTCGAGAATATTTTGCAGTTGCCCGCCGGCCGCCAGCACGATGCCCGCCGAGATCAGGATATTGGCCGCCTGATAGGCACCGATCAGTGGCAGAGAAATCCGGTGGGTATTACCCTCCGCCTCGACCATCAATATCTGGCCTAGATGAGTGGGAGTCTGCGACATCAACCGCAGCGTCGAACCCTTTTTTCCGACCGTCAGCAACGCGAGGCCGCGCGCCGTCGCCCGCTCGATCACCTTGTCCGACCAGGGATCGTCGTCGGCCCATATAACCGCGGCTCCGTCGCTTGCCACGACTTCGTCGAACAGGCGCATCTTGGCTTCGAAATAGCTGTCCATATCGCCGTGATAGTCGAGATGGTCGCGGCTCAAATTGGTGAAGGCACCGATCCTGACCGGCAGACCTTCGGTCCGATATTGCGACAGTCCGTGGCTCGAGGCTTCGAAAATCGCATGGCTGACGCCTTCCCGCGCCAGACCAGACATGTTCGACAGGAATGTGACAATGTCAGGGGTGGTCAGACCGGTTTTGACCTGATCGTCCGCCGTGGTGACGCCGAGCGTCCCGATCGACGCGCTGTTGTGGCCGTCCATCCGCCACAACTGCCGGGTAAGCTCGGCAGTCGAGGTCTTGCCGTTGGTCCCGGTCACGGCAGCGACATGGACCGGCGTGGGCGTGAAATAGCGGGCTGCCATCCGGGCGAACAACCGTCTTGGCTCCTCGTCCGCGATATGGACCATGCCTTCAACCTGCGCATCGGGAAGCGCCACCACCGCAATCGCACCGGCGGCAACCGCTGCTTCAATATAATCTTCGCCATTGAACTTCGCACCCCGGAACGCACCGAAAATATTGCCGGGTGCGATCTTCCGATTATCGATGGCAAAGCCGGTGACCGGCTGTTCGCCGGCATCAGCATTCAGTCCGGGTACGAAATCACTCAGTTGCATCATTCTGCTCTTTGGTTGAGGCTTTCGGCTTCCATAACAGCGGCGTCAATTCGGATACATCGACGTCGCGATGCTCATCGGGGATCACGCCCAGCATCGGACCGACCCGCGGGATGACCTTGCGCACGATCGGTGCCGCCGTCCAGCCCGCGGTGCGCTGGAAAGAGGTTTCTGCGGTGGCCTTGGGTTCATCGAGCATGGTGATCAGAATATAGCGGGGATTATCCATCGGGAATGCGGCAGCAAAGGTCGAAACCAGCGATGTCTTGTTATAGCCACCTTCGGACGGTTTTTCTGCAGACCCTGTCTTGCCGCCGATCCGGTAGCCAGACGCATCGGCCTTGCGTCCCGTACCATCGGCAACGATCATCCGGAGCAGCTGGCGCATACGGGCGCTGGTTGCTGCCTTGAACACGCGGCGCCCCTTGGCTTCCTTGCCCGGCTCGACCTTCAGCAGGGTGGCGGGACGCCAGATTCCGCCGTTGACCAGCGCCGCATAGGCGCTGGCAAGGTGGAGCGGCGTGACAGCAATACCATGGCCATAGGCGACGGTCATGTTGGTAACCCGACCCCAGTTGCTCGGCCAGATCGGATGCCCCTTCTCGACCAGCTCGATATGCGGCCGCTCGTCAAAGCCGAGCCGGCGGAACATGTTTTCCATGGCTTCCTTGCCGAGATTATCGGCGATCCGGGCGGTGACGATATTGGAACTGTGGACCAGGGTCTCGGGAACATTAAGATAGCGGCCCTGGCTGTGATCATCCTTGATCGTGAAACCGCCTACCTTGACCGGCTCCATGGCATTGTAGCGGACCGCGAGATCGGTAACCGTGCCGGCGTCGAGAGCCGCCGCTACAGTCAGCGGCTTGAACGTCGAACCGAGTTCGAACACGCTCTGGGTCACTTCGTTATTCTGGTGCTTCATCGAAGCCCTGCGGATCTTGTTCGGATCGAACATCGGCAGCGAAGCCAGGGCCATGACTTCGCCGGTCTGCACATCGAGGATAATCCCCGCGGCACCGCGAGACTGGGTGCTGATCATCGCGCCCTGCAGCTCGCTTTCCAGCGCCGCTTGTACCCGGCTGTCAATCGATAGGGTCGTCGGCGTGCCGCGCAGGTCCTTGTCTACGAGACGGCTGTTCAGCGCCCGTTCCATGCCCATCACGCCCTTGCCATCGGCATCGACATAGCCAAGAACATGCGCGGCCAGTTCGCGCTGGGGATAGAGACGCTCGTCTTCGCGTGGGAATTCTATACCGATTTCACCCAGCGCATGGACCTGCTTGACCTGCTCCGGCAGCGCCCGGCGGCGAAGATAGGTCGGCCGGGGGCCATTGAGCCGTTCCATAAAATAGGATGGGTTCGTATCGGGAAAAATCTCGGAAAGCTGGCGCGCCAGTGTCTTTTTGTCACCGAGCAGGCGAGCCGGCACAACCCGAATGGCATAACCGCGCATCGTCCGCGCCAGTGCCACCCCGTTGCGGTCGACGATATCGCCGCGCGGCGGAATGAAGGCGTTGCTGGATGCCCGATAGGGGGTGGCATCTTCCAGAATTGTGAGACTGGCCAAACGCCCGACGATAACCGTGAAGACCGCCAGAAAGACCAGCAGCAGGATCATCAGCCGAAAATGCGCGTTGGCGGTTACTTCCTTGGCTTTTCCCGAAAACTCCACTTTCTTGCTATTGGCGAGAAGTGTCGTCATTCGGACGTGCTTTCGATTTTCTCCGTGATCGCCCTGCGGCCGAGATCGCGGACAAGGCCGTCATCCAGTAGCTTCTCTTCCAGATGGGCCACTCTTGTGGTGCGGTTCTGAGCCAGTCCTTTGCGCGGATCCGCATCGGTCGCTGCGCTTGCATGCCTTGTGCTGCCGCCGATTGCGCTGCCATCGTCATTGCGGTCATGCGCTTTGGCTGTGCCAAAAACCGAACCGATGATTCCGGCCGGCTGTACATCATCCATCGTGCTGAGCACCGCGACGCGGACCGGCTTGCGCAAGTCCCTGCCGCCAAGATTGGCGAGCGCTCTCTCGCCGTCCAGATATTGCGCCGCTACCGGCGATGCATAGCCAAATTCCAGCTTGTTCCAGTCTTCCAGCTGCCGCAAATTGGCACGCGCGCTAAATTCCGTTTCGAGATAGCGAATGTCTTTTTTTACGGCTACAATCCTGGCGTCGGTCCGCGCGAGATCGCTGCGCAACGTCGCGACGCTGAGCGATAGTGGATAGAGCAGGATCGCAACCACAAACACCAGCGCGAGCCATCCCATTCCTTCGAGGCGCTTGACTGCTAGCTTCACGTCTCTCCACCATTGCAAAAAGGCGCGTCTGTACGCACCGCTGATCTGAGGGTGGCGGAGCGGGCCCGGGGATTAAGAGCCTGCTCCGCCGCGGCCGGACGCACCGCTTTGGCTGGTTTATGAAAGGTGGGTGCCGGTCGTATTTCGTTAACTTGGGGAAGATGGCGAGATCCGGCGGATTTCTGACCGCTGCGGTCCCGCAGGAAATTTTTGACGATGCGATCTTCGAGGCTGTGGAATGTCACCACGGCCAGGCGGCCGCCGGGCTGCAGCAGCTTCTCTGCTGCGACAAGTCCGTCTTCCAGTTCACCGAGTTCGCGATTGATATGGATACGGATCGCCTGGAAGGTCCGGGTGGCCGGGTCCTTCTTGTCACCGGCGCGATATCCCAGCGCCTTTCTGACCACCAGCGCCAGCTCCGACGTCCGGGTCAGCGGCCGCGCCTCGACGATCGATCTGGCGATCCGGCGCGAACGGCGCTCCTCGCCGTAACGATAGATGACATCGGCAATCGCCTCTTCGTCCGCTTCGTTGAGAAAGTCGGCGGCGCTCTCGCCGTCGCGGGCCATGCGCATGTCGAGCGGCCCGTCTTTCTGGAACGAGAAGCCGCGCTCGGCCTGATCAAGCTGCATCGACGACACGCCGATATCGAGCGTTATTCCGTCAATATCTTCGTCGACCAGCACGTCCGCCATTTCGGAATAGCGAGCGTGGTGCAGGTGAAGCTTGCCATCGGCGCCGTCAACCATCGCCTGCCCAGCCGCAATCGCGTCGGGATCCTGATCAAATGCGTGGACGGTCGCGCCGGCCTCGAGCATCGCAGTGGTGTAGCCGCCCGCACCAAATGTGCCATCGACATGCGTTTCGCCGGGGGCAATGGCGAGCGCGACGATGACTTCATCGATCAGGACGGGGACATGGCGGGCAGCAACAGCAGAGGTCATTTCTGTTTGCCTCCGCTTTTGTGGCCGGCTTCTTTCAGATGATGTTCGACCAGCCGCCGGTCGACCGGGACATCGTCGGTGGTGTCGAGCAAAGTCTGCGGATTCCACAGACAGAAGGTGGTGCCGATGCCGTGGAACAGCACATTGCCTTCAAGATTACCGATTTCCCGCAGCTGCGGCGGCAGGATGAAGCGGCCGCTGGCGTCGAAGCTGAGGTCTTGCAGGGACGAGAATTTGCGGGCGCCGGCTGCATCTTTATCGAAAGACTCGCCGCGCGCGATGGCCGCTTCCCATTGCTTGTCGATTTCGGTGAGCATGTCGGCCTTGCGGCTGAGGCCAAAGCCGACGAGGCAATCCCATTTTTCATGGGTGCCAAGGCAGAGGGTGCGCCCGTCGCTGCTATCAACCAGGTTTTTGCGCAGGAATGCAGGCACCGACAGCCGACCTTTGTCGTCTATCGCCGATATGGCAGAGCCTGAATATGCAAATGCACCTGACAAAGCGGACGTCCCTCACCCGAACCAGAGGCAATAGTCTCCCCGCTTCAGAAGCGCGCTTTCCAGCGCCCTTCCGGAAACAACATCCCGGACAGGAAGAATACCCCGATAACAAAATAGGGTTATCAGGGGACGGTCGGGGATGGAAGGGGATTTTACGGGATTTTATGGGTTCTTATGATTATCACATTGAAATAGTTAACTTTTAATTTTCCATAGTTTCAACCTGCGATCGAAACATCGCCGCTTAGTGTCTGTAAACGCCCGCAACATCGTCATTTTTCCTTCTCGTCGGCAACAAAATGGTCTCGCACCAGAGAATCGACGAAGCGCCCTGCCCCGCTTTTCTGCGGCGATCGCCGTGCCGACTCCGGCCAGAACATTGCATTCAGGAAATCTGCGTCCGCGATGATCGAAGCCTGTCCGAGACCGACCGAACATTGCATGATGAAATCAGCCGCGCTCCCCTTGCAGCGCACGTCGGGGTCTGCGCCATCCGGCAAAGGCACCAGCTTGCCGATCCCGCGGGTGGCGAAGGAATAGCCATCGAAGCTCAGGTCGACAGCAACCCGGTTCTTCTCAGCCGCGACCAGCTCCAGCCCCCAGTGACCGAGCAAGGGAGAGAGCAAGCCGCTCGCCAGAGGCCGCCGCGGATCAGCGATCGGCAATTCGGACGGCCAGACCAGATCGGGGTCGGTAAAGATGATGACGCTGCCGCCAAGCCGGACCCAGGCATCGAGAATGGTCAGGTCGGCAGGATCCATGGCGCGCGGCTGGGCAAGGATGACGATATCCGGATCGTCCTGGGCAAGCTTTTCCAGACTGTCGACCGCCGCTATGTCATAGCGGGCCTGCCAATATCGGTAGATAGGCGCCGGATCCGACTCACCGGACAAGATCATTTCCATCGACGCATCATCGCCCCAGACCAGCGGCAGGCTGGTCATTAGCTGGATGCGCGGCTTGCCCTCCAGGCTTTCAGATGGAGATTCGGCGGTGCATTGGCTCAACAGCAAAAGCGCCGCGATGGCCGACGTGACCGTCTGCCAGGGGGCCGTCAACTATCGTCTCTCCCGGTCCATCGGCGCATCCAGATTGGGATCAGGCTTCAGGTCGGGCACTGTCTGTCCGGGAAGATTGGCAGCCGGGTTCTGCAATTGCGGCTGGCCGGCTCCGGCGGCCGGAGCCGGGGTAATACCCAGTTCGGCCAGCGGTTCAGCCGGCTTTTCTTCCGCCTTGCCCGCTAGCGGAGCGCTTCTGTCCACGCTCTCGGCCTGCATTTCCTCGATCACGGTCTGCTCATCGCTCGCCCGCTGGATAACGAAATTGGCAACGCTGGCCAGCAACAGCACGGCCGCAAGACCAACCACACCGACCTGGATGCGCTGCATCGTGTCCTGACGACCACGGTCTTGTTCGTATTTATCCATCATTGTCCAGCCACGGGAATACCGGCAGCCCCTTTTCTTTCAGCCATGCGGCGTTGTAGAGCGAGGACAGATAGCGAAAACCGGTATCGCACAAGATTGTTGCAACCCGGCTGCCCGGTCCAAGCTCCTTGCCCAGTGCGATAGCGCCCGCCACATTAATCCCCGATGACATGCCGAGGCAAAGCCCCTCTTCCATCAGCAGCCGTTCGACCCAGACCAGCGCTTCCTCGTCGGAAATACGATATTGTCTGTCGACCGGCGCGTCTTCGAGGTTGCCGGTAATCCGGCCCTGGCCGATGCCTTCGGCGACGCTGCTGCCCTCGGACTTGAGCTCGCCATTGGCGTAAAATTCATAAAGCGCCGCGCCATGCGGATCGGCCAGCGCGATGGTCACCGCCTCGTCTTTTGCCTTCAGCCCCATGCCGACACCGGCCAGCGTGCCGCCGGTTCCGACGGCACAGGTAAAGCCGTCAATCTTGCCGTCCATCTGTTCCCAGATTTCCTTGGCGGTGGTTTCGATATGCGCGCGGCGGTTCGCGACATTGTCGAACTGGTTGGCCCAGACCGCGCCTTCGGTTTCTTCCGCAATCCGGCGCGATTGATGGACGAAATGGCACTGGCTCGAATAGGGCGCAGCCGGCACCGTGATCAGTTCTGCACCGAGCGCGCGCAATGTGTCCATTTTTTCCCGGCTCTGGGTTTCCGGCATCACGATGGTCGATTTATAGCCCTTGGCATTGGCGACCAGCGCGATACCGATCCCGGTATTGCCGGCAGTGCCCTCGACAATCCGTCCGCCGGGCTTGAGCATTCCGCGCTCTTCTGCGTCCTGAATGATATAGAGAGCCGCGCGGTCTTTTACCGAGGCACCGGGATTGGCAAATTCGCACTTGCCGTAAATATCGCAACCGGCGGCCTCGCTGGGTCCGGAGAGACGGACCAGCGGCGTGTTGCCGATCAATTCGAGTGTGTTTGGGATGATGTTCATGCCACAATACATAGTGCGCGGTTTTTCGCGCCGCAAGCTTGAAGCCTTTTCAGGGGCAATAGCATGGCTTTAGTCGCACGCTTGCCTTGCCTGCCGGCTGAAAATTGTTCGTGCGCAGCCGAAGAACATCATGCTAGGCCGCTGGCAACTTCTGACAGAAAATAGGAAAAAGAGGATCATGGTCGAGAAAAAATATGAATGTTTCGATGTCGAAATAGAAAATAATATCGCTCATATCCGGATGAACCGTCCGGAAAAGCTCAACAGCATGAACAAGTCATTCTGGAATGATTTGCCGGAAATCGTCGAAGATATTGATATCAACGCCCGCGCACGGGTCATCGTCATCAGCTCCACCGGCAAGCATTTTTCCGCGGGCATGGACCTTTCCGTGTTTGCGCCCCAGCCGAACGCGAAGATTGACGGCGCGGACAAGCATGTAATCGCGGAGATGTTCCGATCCAACGTCAAACGCATCCAGCATAGTTTCAACGCGCTGGAAGAAGCGCGCATCCCCGTATTGTTCGCGCTGCACGGCGGCGTCATCGGCGGCGCGATCGACATGATCAGTGCCGGTGATATCCGCTGGTGCAGCAAGGACGCGATATTCTGCATTCAGGAAACCAATATCGGCATGACCGCCGATGTCGGCACCTTCCCGCGCCTGCAGCGCTATATCCCCGAAGGCTGGGTCAAGGAAATGGCCTATACCGGTCGCCGGATAGACGCCGCCAAGGCCAAGGAAATCGGGCTGGTCAACGACGTGTTCGAGACGCAGGAAGAATGCCTGGCCCATGTCATGGCAACCGCGAAGGAAATAGCGTCGAAATCGCCGCTGGCGGTCACCGGCTGCAAGGTACTGATCAACTATGGCCGCGATCATAATACGGCGGACACGCTGGACTATATCGGAGTCTGGAACGCCGGCATGTTCCCGCCTTCGCATATCCAGGAAGCGGTCGCCGCGATGGGCGAGAAACGCGAAGCGGACTTTCCCGATCTGTTGCCGCTCAAAACCACAGCGATGTAAATTCGCGTACGCGATCCATCGATGATAAATTTTGTCTACGCCCTGATCCCGGTGGTCCTGATCACCGCATTGGGCTGGCTGTTGGCGCACAGGAATTTCCTGCCCGCCGACGGCTGGCGCGCGATCGAAAGACTGGTCTATTTCATATTTTTCCCGGCATTGATCATCGATGTTCTGGCCAGCGCTTCTTTTGATGTTGTTCCCTGGGCCATGGTGCTGGTGCTGATCGGCTCACAATTTGCGCTCGCGATATTGGGCCTGTTTGCAAAGCGGGCGGATGACGGACCGCGAAAGGGGTCGATCATCCAGTCCAATGTCCGCTGGAACACTTTTGTCGGCCTGTCCATCGCCAGCGCTTTGTTCGGCGAACCGGGGCTTGCCCTGATGGCGATTGCGGTTGCGGCTCTGACGCCGACCGCCAATGTCATTTCGGTACTGGCTCTTACCCATTTCGCCGAAAACACCGGGGCCCAAAAACCCCATGTGATGATGGACATGGTCCGCAATCCGCTGATCATCGGTTGCGTGATCGGCATCGCATTGAATCTATTGGGTATCGCCCCCAGCGGCATTGCCGAGAAAACCCTCGATATATTGGGGCAGGCCACGCTTGCGCTCGGCCTTCTCGTGGTCGGCGCGGCGGTTGATCTGGACGCCTTCAAACGGGCCGGCCCCACCACTTTGACCTGGTCGGCCGTGCGCCTGCTCGGCTTGCCTCTTGTGGCACTGGCTGCGGGGCTCTTGCTCGACCTCGCCCCGGATAGCCTGGCGATCGTCGCAATTGCCGCTGCCACGCCGACCGCGAGCAGCGGCTATATACTGGCGCGCCAGCTCGGCGGAGACGCCACTTTGTCGGCCAATCTGATCGCGGTGCAGACGGTATTTTCGGTGCTGTCCATGCCGGCCATCTATGCGCTCTATCTGCTGGTACAGAGCTGAGAAGTCTGGCTCAGGGCAATTAGCTCAAGTCAAATTTCTCTGGCACGACTTTCGCGATAATCTTGTCGCAGCCCGCATTGTTGCGCTGGAAGCATTCATGCGCACGCATCGCCTGATAATGGGCCACCAGGCCAGGCCATCTGGATTTGTCGGGAAGACCGGCGATCATGTCGGTCTGGGCGATCTGACTGGCCACCGCGATATCGGCAATCGTGATCGCGTCGCCGATAAAATGGGGTCGGCCGTCGAGCTGCGCTTCGAGATAATCATAAAGCGGCGGCAGCTTTTCATTCCAGCTCTTGCGCGCCGTCTCCAGGTCCGGATCCTTGCGCTGGAACAGGTTGAAAATAATCGGCCGGAACACGCCCATGCCGCCAACCATCGCCATGCCGGTATCGGCAAATTCCTCGAGCCACAGCGCCCGGCCATGATCAAATGCATCCACGGGATAAACCGCCGGTTCGGGCTGCCGCTTTTCCAGATAGCCGCAAATCGCCGAGCTGTCGGTGATTGTGCCCGCAGCGCCTTCTTCGGCGATGTCGCGGTCACGGAGCGAGGGAATCCGGCCAAGCGGACTGATTTCCTTGTACCAGTCCGGCATGCCCATGACATTGACGTCCTCACAGTCATAATCGAGCCCCTTTAACGCCATCACCGCCTCCACCTTGCGCTGGAAGGGGGACAGAGGCGAGCCGTAGAGAACGAGCGATGCGGTCATGGGGTATTTTCTCCTGAAATTTTTATTTGAAAGTTCTTTGGCGGATTGTTCGGAGATTGAAAACCCCAGTTTTGTTCCTTCTCCCTCAGGGGAGAAGGCCGGAAAATGCTTCACGCGAAGACGCGAAGGCACGAAGAGGTTCGGGCCTATTCCTTTCCGTAGACGATATTAACCGCGTCCGCCGCCCGCTTCGCCAGCGCCCGCGCCGCGTCCGTATCTGCGCCGGTCGCCAGCGCCACAGCCATCCGCCGGTAAGGCCGCGTCACCGGCTTGCCGAATATCCGCACGTCCGTTTCCGCGCCTTCGCCGCCCAGCGCCAGAGCGTCCGCCACGCCGGTAAATTCGAACTGCTCGCTGTCCCGGTCCGCCAGGATCACCGCGCTGGCGCTGGCTGGTGCGGTCAGCGCGATATGCGGGACGGGAAGCCCCATGATGGCGCGGGCGTGCAGGTCGAACTCGCTGAGATTCTGGCCGATCGAGGTGACCATGCCGGTATCGTGGGGCCGCGGGCTGAGCTCGGAGAAGATGACTTCGCCCTGCCTGGTGACGAAAAACTCGACCCCGAACAGGCCCCAGCCCCTGCCGTCGCCACCGAGATTCTCGACGACCTTGCGCGCCATGTCCTGCGCCGAGGCAAGCGCCGCGTCGGTCATCGCCGCCGGTTGCCAGCTTTCCTGATAGTCGCCGCGCTCCTGCCGATGGCCGATCGGCGGGCAGAAGATCACGCCGTCCTTGGTTCGCACGGTCAGCAGCGTGATCTCGTAATCGAAGTCGATGAACTGCTCGACAATCACCCGCGCGCGGTCGCCGCGCATATTGGCGACGGCATAGTCCCACGCCTCTTCCAGCTTATCGGCGCTGTCGACCTTGCTCTGCCCCTTGCCGGACGAGGACATCACCGGCTTGATCACCAGCGGCAGGCCGATATCGTCCGCCGCGCTGGCGACTTCGGCAAAGCTTTCCGCATAATGGTAGCGCGAGGTGGTCAAGCCCAGTTCCTTTGCCGCGACGTCGCGGATGGCGTCGCGGTTCATCGTCAGCTGGGTGGCGCGGGCCGATGGCACGACGTGGAAACCTTCGGCCTCCATGTCGGCGAGGATTTCGGTACGGATAGCCTCGACCTCGGGGACGATCAGGTCCGGCTGGTGCTTTTCGATCGCCGCGCGCAGCCTTTCGCCGTCGAGCATCGAGAAGATTTCGCGGCCGTCGGCAACCTGCATGGCGGGCGCATCGTCATAGGCATCGCAGGCAATCACATGAGCGCCAAGCCGCTTCGCCGAGATAGCGAATTCACGGCCCAGTTCGCCGGAGCCGAGGAGGAGGATTTTTTTGGTGTAGGTCATCGGGTGACTATGTTGGGTTCGGCGGAAAGGAGCAAGCCACAATATTTCCTCCCTGAAGCGAAGCTTCGGGGAGGGGGACCGCGCGAAGCGTGGTGGAGGGGTTTGTCGCGAACCGGCCCCTCCGTCAGTCCTCCGGACTGCCACCTCCCCATTGCTTTGCAATGGGGAGGAAATATAATCGCTAGGCGCCCTCGCCGGCCATCATCGCTTCCATCCGGCGCCCCACTTCGTCTTCCGATACATCCTCGACATGGGTCGAAAGGGTCCATTCGTGCCCGAACGGGTCTTTCAGCCAGCCCGAACGGTCGCCGTAAAACTGGTCTTCCACCGGCTTCACTATTTCCGCCCCGGCGGCCACCGCCTTGGCGAAGGCCGCATCGACATCCGGGACATAGATCATCAGGCTCGCGGTCGCCCCGCCGCGTTTGTTCGGGCCAAGCTTGTCCATGTCGGGAAATTCGTCCGACAGCATCACATGGCTGTCGCCGATGATGATGTCCGCATGGCCGATCTTGTCGCCCATCGGCAGGCGCATGTGCTCCGTCGCGCCAAAGGCTCGTGCGTAAAACGCGATCGCCGCCTCGGCATCGTCTACCGTGATATAGGGTGTAACGCTGCGATATCCGTCTTCTTTCCACGCCGTCATTATCACTCTCCGCTCTGGTTGAGCGCTGTTTATAGCAAATTTCGCTCGCTTTGCCGAGTCCGTGCGATTACTAATTGATATATTATATCATTACACCTATCTAGCCTTCCAACGCCGCCCTCAAGCCATGGAAGAAATGATCTTGTCCCACAGAAAATTCCTTATTTCCGCAGCGATCCTGACACTGCCTGCCGCTCCCGCCCTCGCTCAGAAAGACACGTCTGCCCAGCAGCGCGCCGACGGTCTCTCCGACGATTTCCACAATGACGATATGATCGTGGTCACCGCTCCCTATGTCGAGCAGCTCGACATATTGGCTGGTACATCCGTCCTCTCCGGAGACCAGTTGGCAGAGGATCTGCGCGGCCAGATCGGCGACAGTCTGACCGGCCTGCCCGGCGTTTCGTCCACCTCCTTTGCTCCCGGATCATCGCGCCCGGTTCTGCGCGGCTTCCAAGGACCGCGGGTCCGGGTTCTCACCGACGGCATCGGCTCGCTCGACGCATCCAACACCTCGGTCGATCACGCGGTTACCATTGATCCGTTGACCGCCCAGCGGGTCGAAGTCTTGCGCGGTCCTGCGGTTCTGCTGTTCGGCGGTGACGCGATTGGCGGCGCGGTCAATGTAATCGACAAGCGTATCCCGCGCGACATTCCTGACGATGCCGTCCATCTCGACGCGATCGGCGGCTATGGCAGCGCCGCCGATGACTGGAGCATCGCCGGATCGGTCGATGTGCCACTGACCCCCAAATTGGTAATCCACGCCGATGGCAGCTTCCGTGACACCGGTGATGTCCGGGTGCCGGGCTATGTCCTGTCACCGGCGTTGCGCGCAGATGTGCTGGCGGATGCAGCAGAAGAAGCTGAGGAAGGCCATCTTGACGAGGCCGCAGAACTGACCGAGGCAGCCAATCAGTCCGGCCGTGTGGCCAATACTGCCAGCCGCACCCAGACAGCAGGCGCCGGGATTGCCTATATCGATGACGGAGGCAATCTGGGCTTCTCGATCAGCTATTATGACACGGATTATGGTGTCCCCGGGCGCCCTGGCGCGGGTCATGCGCACGGCGAGGAAGATGACGATGATGAAGAAGAGGAAGGCCATGAAGAGGAAGGCCCGGTCACCATCGGACTGAAACAATATCGGGCCGACCTGCGCGGCGGCGTGAACATGGGCGGCTTCTTCGAAGCCCTGAATTTCCGCGCCGGCTATTCGGATTACACGCATACCGAATTTGAAGGCGACGAAATCGGCACGGTTTTCTCCGTCTCCGGCATAGAGGCCCGCGCCGAACTGGTGCAGGCCGATCATGATGGCTGGCGCGGCGTGATAGGCAGCCAGATACTGGTGCGCGATTTCAACGCTATTGGCGCAGAAGCCTTCGTCCCCAAGAACACGATCGAAAGCTGGGCCTTTTTCACTGTGCAGGAGGCCGATCTCGGATATCTCGAACTGGAAGGCGCGCTGCGCTTTGACCAGGCCAATATTTCTGCCAACAGCATCGATTTCGACCGCAGCTTCAATACGGTCTCCGCGGCCGTCGGTGTGGCTTACGCCCCCGACGACAATCCGTTCAAGATCGGTGCGAATTTATCGCGATCGGAACGCGCGCCTTCGGCAGAAGAGCTGCTCTCCAACGGGCCTCATATCGCCACCCAGGCCTTTGAAATCGGCAATCCCGATTTCACCACGGAAAAGAGCTGGGGCGGCGAGCTTTACGCGCGCTGGGACAGCGATGACCTACAGCTCAGCGCAACGGCCTATAGCAATTTTTTCAACGACTATATTTTCGAAGCGGCCACCGGAGCGGAGGAAGACGGCCTTCCGGTGTTCCAGTATTTCCAGCGCGATGCGACTTATTACGGCTTCGAAGCCTCTGCGTCAGCGGTTGTCGCGCGTTTCGGCAATTTTGATCTGGTTGCCGATGGCGTGGCCGACTATGTGCACGCCAAGATCGACGATGGCGGCGGACCGGTTCCGCGCATCCCGCCACTCCGTCTGCTGGGCGGACTCAAGGCGCAGAGCGACAATCTCGACCTGCGCGCCGAAGTGGAATGGTCGGCCAGCCAGAATAAAGTCGCGGCGTTTGAAACCACGACCGACGGGTTTACCATGGTCAACGCAACCGCTGCCTGGCGCCCCTTTGGCAAGGATGGCGGCATCACCCTGCTCGCCTCGGCGAATAATATTTTCGATGTCAACGCACGCCGTCATGCCTCGTTCACTAAAGACTATGTACCTTTGTCCGGTCGTGATATTCGCGTAAGTGCAAAGTTCAGTTTTTAGGATATTTTGAAATGCAGAAAATTACCGTAGCCATCTTGATTTCAACCATGGTTCTGCTCAGCGCCTGCAACACCGTCAAAGGTGCCGGTCGGGATATTGAGTCGGTTGGAAAAGCCGGCGAAAAAGCCATTGACTGACGACCGTTAGTCCAAAACCTGTCGAAGAACGGAACTGGTCAACAGACGTGCTTCGGCAGGTTCACTACCAACGGTATCGCGTCGCCGGGTTGATCAGGACGGAACGATTTCTTTTTTCTTCCGCTCGGTGAACCACATGATCAGCAGCGAGACTTCGTAGAGCAGGATCAGCGGAATGCCGAGCATCAGCTGCGACACCACATCCGGCGGTGTCAGGATCGCTGCCAGCGCAAAAGCGCCCACAATCATATAGCGACGAATGGACTTTAGCTGCTGACGGCTGACAATGCCCGCACGGTTCAGCAGCAACAGCAGCACCGGCAGCTGGAAGCAGACGCCGAACGCCAATATGAACTGCATAACGAGCGAGAGATAGTCGCCCATCGCCGGCAGGGCTTCCTGCTGCAAACCGCCAACCGTCCCTTCAAATCCCAGAAAGAATCTGAACGCGGTCGGCATGACGATGAAATAGGCCAGCGAGGCTCCCGCGACGAACAGCACCGGCGTCGCCACCAGAAAGGGCAGAAAGGCCTTTTTCTCGTTGGCATAGAGGCCGGGCGCGACGAAGGCCCAGAGCTGGTTTGAAATGATCGGAAAAGCGATGAAGAAGGCCGCGAACATCGCCACCTTGATCTCGACGAAAAAGGCTTCATACAATTTGGTGTAGATCAGCTTCCCCTCACCCGCCGGAAAGGCATCGGTGAGCGGCTGTACGAGAATACCGAAAATCTCGTCGGCGAAAAACATGCTGGCGAGAAAGGCCACCACCAGCGCAGCCACCGACCATAACAGTCTCTGCCGAAGCTCGATCAGATGCTCCATCAGCGGCGCCTTGCTGTCGTCCAGATCAGGCTGGCTTTGATCGTTCATGGCTTGGGATCGTTCATGGTTTGGGATCGCCTGCGGGCGGCAAGTCTGGTCGATCGTCCACAGGATCGGACGGTTCCGGCACCTCTGCGGGCGGGCCTTCCAGCGGCTCCATCTTCGGTTCGTCCGCCACAGCGTCGTCGGGAAGCGCCGGATATTCCTTCATGATCCGGTCATTCTCGGCGGCCCATTTCTTTTCCATTTCCTGAAGCTCGGCTTCACGGACCATGGCATCGAGCCCGGTACGGAAATTGGCCATTACGCCGCGGCCCTTGGCCATCCATTTTCCCGCCGTCGCCAGCGCCCGCGGCAATTCCTTGGGCCCGATGACGACAACGGCAATGATCGCTATAATCGCGATCTCGGATATGGACAGGTCAAACATGTTCTATGCGGCCCTAAGGCTAGAGGCCGGCCGGCTCAAACAGCCGTTTTGTCGGCGGTTTTGCTGGTCTCGGCCGACGCATCGCCGGACTTGCTGTCAATCTTGGGAGTCGGTTTTTCCGCGCTCGCTTCTTCCTCGGTAATGCCCTTCTTGAAAGAACGGATGCCCTTTCCGACATCGCCCATCATTTCGGAAATGCGGCCACGACCAAATAGAATCAGCACCAGCGCCGCTACAATTAAAATCTGCCAAACACTCGGTTGCATGCGATATTCTCCTTAAGCGCCCTATTTAAGCGCTTTCACTCTGGTTTTCCAGCAAAACACCGTCATCACCTGCAAACTCTTGCTCTGCGGATACCGTTGCCGCCTCTTCGATCTCGTCTTCCAGCTCCATCTGGTCGAGCACGAGATCCACCGGATCGAGCAATCCCGCGGCTTTCAGATCATCAAGACCTGGCAAGTCCTTGCGGCTGGCCAGACCGAAATGGGTCAGAAATTCCGCGGTGGTCGCGTAGATCAGCGGCCTGCCCGGCACTTCCCGCCGACCGGCCGGACGCACCCAGCCAGCTTCCATCAGGACATCGAGCGTGCCCTTTGCCACCTGAACACCGCGAATGGCTTCGATTTCGGCACGGCTGACCGGTTCGTGATAGGCGATGATCGCGAGCGTCTCCATGCCGGCGCGGCTGAGCTTCCGCAGCTCCGCCCGTTCGCGACGCAACAGGTGGGAGAGGTCATGGGCCGTCTGGAAATGCCAGCGGTCACCGGTCCGAACCAATATGATCCCGCGATGCTGGAAATCCTCCTGCAATTCCGCCAATATTTGGCGGATGTCGAGTTCATCACCGACATAGGCCTTGATATCGGCGATTGTCATCGGCTTTTCCGACGCAAAAAGCGTTGCCTCGACCGCCCGCTTGCCGATATCCATCGCCTCTGTGTCTGGCTCAATCAGGCTTGTGTCTTCCATGTCATGCTCATCCATTCGTCGTCGCCTTGATCCTCAGCGGAGCGAAACTGCCCTCCTGCTGCAATATCAGCTTCCCTTGTCGGGCCAATTCCAGCGTCGCCAGAAAACTGGACGCTAGCGCCGATTTGCGGAGTTCCGCCGGCGCACCGGGGGGCAGAAAATGCCGGATATCCATCCAGTCGATCGCCTCCCCGAGCATCAGCGACACCCGCGCCAATGCATCCTCCAGCGTCATTACCATCCGCTGCCGGACGATATGAATCGCGGGAGCATTGCGAGTTTTTACCCGCGAATAAGCGGTGATCAGGTCATAATATTCCGCCTGCCACTGCCGGTCCTTTACGACCCTCAGCCCTTCCGGAGCGCCGCGCATGAAGACGTCCCGTCCGATCCGGTCCCTCGCCAGCAGACGCGCGCCCGACTCGCGCATTGCGTTCAGCCGTTCGAGGCGCATTTGCAGCCGCAAGGCGAGCTCTTCCGGCGAAGGATCGATCTCCGGGTCTTTCGGCAAGAGCAGCCCCGATTTCAGATAGGTCAGCCAGGCCGCCATCACCAGATAGTCGGCCGCCAGTTCCAGCCTCAATGTCTGGGCGCTGGCGATATATTTGAGATATTCCTGAACCAGCTCGAGAATTGAAATCTCGCGCAGATCCACCTTCTGGTTGCGCGCCAGGGCGAGCAGAAGATCCAGCGGCCCTTCCCAGCCGTCGATGTTCAGCGTCAGCGCGTCCTCATCCGGAGCGACCGATTCTGCCGGGAAAAAGAAGCTTTCGTTTTCCCGCTCTTCGCTCATGCCGCCGCCGCTATCAGTTCATCGCGTCGGGCGACCAGTGCCGCCATTTCGTCAGCGTCACCAGCGTCCTTTGTCTCGGCGATTGTTGCCATCGCCAGATCCAGCCGCTCCTGCACCTTGTCCGACATCGGGGTCAGCCGTTCGGCAATCCCGGTCATGTCATCCATCCTGGCCCAGCAATTGAGCGCGATATCGCATCCTGCCGCCTGCGCCCGTTCGGCCCGCTCGGGAACGGTTCCGGAGAGCGCTTCCATATCGAGGTCATCGGTGAACAGCAGCCCGTCGAAACCGATCCGGTCGCGAATGATGTCCTGAACGACGGTTTTCGACAGAGTCGACGGTGTCTCGGCATCCCAGGCGGTAAACAGCAAATGGCCGGTCATCCCCATGACCGCCTTGTTCAGCGTCTTGAACGGGGCGAGATCGAGCTCCAGCTCTTCGTCGCTGGCAGTGACCGTCGGCAAGGCCTTGTGCGTGTCGACGCTGGTCCGGCCGTGACCGGGCAGATGTTTGACCACGCCAACCACGCCGCCACGCTGCAAGCCGTCGAGGATCGCTCGACCGAGAGCGGCAACCCGCATCGGTTCGCTGCCCAGAGCGCGGTCACCTATGACATTATCGGCGTCCGGCTGGCGGACATCGAGCAGCGGCAGGCAGTCCACCGTGATCCCCACTTCGCGCATGCTGACGGCAATCGCCTGCGCATTGAGACGCGCCGCCTCGATCGCGGTGGCGGGTGCGATATCATAAATCTTGTCAAAGACTTCACCGGCAGGGAATCTGGGCCAGATCGGTTCCTGCATCCGCGCCACACGACCGCCTTCCTGGTCAATCAGGATCGCCAGATCATCGCGGCCATGGATTGCCCGCAACTCGTCGGTCAGCGCGCGCAGCTGCGCCTTGCTTTCGATATTGCGACCGAAAATGATGTAGCCGGCAGGATCGCTGTCGCGAAAGAAATCCTTTTCCGAGGCGGTCAGGCTCAGGCCCGCCACTCCAAAAACCGCTGGTGTCATAGCCATGGCAAATTTATCTCACGCAACATATCTTATACTTGCGCCGTTTGGCAGCCGGGTAAAGGCAAAAGCGCCGTTATCCACAGCGCTTCAACCATCTATTGCCCAAAATTAGCGAACGACGAGGCAGCTTTCGCCCGCAGCCTTGAGGTTGTTGCACAACTGCTGTGCCGCCTCGTAGCTTGGCGCAACCGCATTCAGCCGGTAAATGGTGCCGCCATCAACGGTGCCGCGAATAATCTTCTTCGGCAGCGCGCCGATCGCTTCAAAACGCCGTGTATAGCCGGACCAGCTGCCATCAGCGAGGCTCGCCGAACTATAGGCTCCAAGCTGGACCATGGCGGAGCCTGCGCCCGCAGCAGCGGGCGCGGCATCCGACTTGCGGATCGGCGCTTCGGTTTGCACCGGATCGCCCAGTTGCGCTGGCGTGTCCTTGCCCTCGCTGGCCGCAAAGCTGGCGTCGCCCTCGCCTTCAAACTGCCGTGCCTGCGGATCATCTGGGCGAACCTTGTAATCGCCTTCCTGCGCCGCGATCAATTCACCGTCACCGTCAAGCCCGCCGCCATCGCGGTTCTGCAGCCAGTAGATGCCACCGACGATCGCAGCCAGCAGCAGCAAACCGGCACCGACAAACAGGGCAACCCGGATCGGCGAATATTCACCGTCATCATCATAATCTTCGGCTGATTCCAGCCATGGCAGACGATCTTCGTCGTCCAGATCAAGATTTTCGCGGGTGGTGTCAGACATCATACACTCCATAAGCCAAAGGGCTAATCACATCGATTCAGAGGCCTCGACGCCCATCAGGGCAAGGCCGTTCCTGATAGTCTGCCCGATATTCTTGGCTAAGAAAAGCCTTGCCGATGTCGTTTCCGGGTCGTTAACCATTATGATCCGCTTCTCAGGCCGGTCATTGCCCAGATTATAAAAAGCATGAAATGCCGCCGCGAGGTCATTCAGATAGAATGCGACTCGGTGCGGCTCACGGGAAGCCGCCGCCGATTCGACAATCCGCGGGAATTGCGCGGCCATCTTGATCAGGTCCATCTCCTCCTCGCCGAGGTTGTCCAGCTTGTCCGGCGAAGGCAGGACGCCCTCGTCTGCCGCCTTGCGCAGGATCGACTGGATACGGGCGTGGGCATATTGCACATAGAAAACCGGGTTGTCGCGGGACGCTTCCATCACCTTGGCAAAATCAAAGTCCATCTGGGCGTCGGCCTTGCGCATCAGCATCGTGAAACGCACCGCATTCTTGCCCACTTCCTCGACCATATCGGCAATGGTAACGAAATTGCCCGAGCGCTTGGACATTTTCTCCGGCTCGCCGTTGCGCAGCAGGCGCACCATCTGGACCAGTTTGACGTCAAACTTGGTCTTGCCTTCGGTCAGCGCCGCAACCGCAGCCTTGATCCGCTTGACCGTGCCGCTGTGATCGGCACCCCAGATATTGATCAGCTCGTCGGCGCTCTGGGCTTTTTGGAAATGGTAAGCGAGATCGCCGCCAAAATAGGTCCAGCTGCCGTCGGATTTCTTGATCGGACGGTCCTGGTCATCGCCGAATTGGGTCGAGCGGAACAAAGGCAACTCGACCGCTTCCCAGTCCTCGATGACCTTGCCCTTTGGTTGCTCAAGCACTCCGTCGTAAACCAGATCGCGCGACCGCAGCTCGGCTTCGGCGATATCCGCCTTGCCGGCAGCATGCAGGTCGGCTTCGGACGAGAAGACATCATGCCGGATGCCGAGCAGGGCGAGATCCGAGCGGATCATGTCCATCATCTTGGCAACCGCTGCCTTGCGGAAAATCAGCAACCATTCGGATTCGGCGCTATCCTTGTATTTATCGCCAAATTCGGCGGCCAGCGCTTCGCCGACCGGCTTCAGATAATCGCCCGGGTAAAGCCCCTCCGGTATCGCGCCGATATCGTCGCCAAGCGCTTCGCGATAGCGCAGATGCGCCGAACGGGCGAGCGTGGCGACCTGCGAGCCGGCGTCATTGACATAATATTCCCGGATCACCTTGTGACCGACCGCTTCGAGCAAATCGGCCAGCGCATCGCCGACGACCGCACCGCGACAATGACCCATGTGCATTGGTCCGGTCGGATTGGCGGAAACATATTCGACATTGACGGTGACGCCCCGGCCTTTGTCCGACCGACCATATTCGGACCCAAGCTCTGCGATTTCAAGCAATTCCCGCAGCAAGACCGGTTCGGCCACCCGCAGGTTGATGAACCCGGGGCCGGCAATGTCCACCGACTGGACATCGTCGAGCTGGCCCAGCTTTTCCGTGATCTTTTCCGCCAGATCGCGCGGTTTCATGCCAGCAGCTTTTGACAGCACCATCGCGGCATTGGTCGACAGGTCGCCGTGCGCAGGGTCGCGGGGCGGCTCGAGCGTGACATTGGAACGGTCCAACCCGGCAGGCAAGGTCCCCGCTTCGGTCAGTTCATCCAAAACAGCATCAACATGTTTCTGAAAAATCTGGAACAGCATGATTGGCTCAATTCATCATAGGAAAAGGGGCCCGACTGGATCAGGCGCGAACATTCGTCATTTCAGGCAACCCTATCGGGTAGCGTTATATTGCAACTGTGCCTGGGTAAGCTGGAAACCGACGAGCAATTCGAAAGAAGAGCGCGCGACAGCGGCCCGAACGGCCGGATCAGCCAGCGGGTCAAGCGCGGCATCGGGGTCTCCGGCCTTGCGCTTGCGGGTCAGGCGTTCGATCACATCTTCGGGCAAACGCGCTGCAGAGGCGTCGACATAAGAGCCTGCCTTGGCCGAAGCCGAAGCGCGATAGTCACCATCGGCAAATTGCAGCGTTACATTGTTGATCCGCTTGGCGACCACTGCGGTGCCGCCCTGGATGACGGTGGAGAAATATGGAACGGTAACCGTGCGGGCACCGGTTGGACGGGTGCGAACGGCGCGAACGTCAAAGGTCGCTTCTGTATATATCCGCTCGCCTTCGCTGTTGCAGGTCGACCGCAGGTTGGTAATATTGGCGACAACATCAATCGCGCTGGAATCGGTGCTGTTCACAGGATTGAAGATGGTGATATCGCCCGTATGGTCAGGAACCGCAACGGCAGGACAACCTGTGCGAGTGACCGATACGCCGACACCCGAACTGACGTCGAGAGCACCGTCTTTTGCACATCCGCTGACAGCCAAAATCGAGACCGTCACCAAAACTAATTTCTTCAACCGGCCATTCGCCATCATTCTCAATCCTTGCCTTTGATCACGGGCAACACACATAGGCTTCATGCGTATCGATAAAAATCCCGCAACCCTTATCTGTGCCTTTAATGCGGTGCAACCGTCCATAAGATGAACAGACGGGCTTTTCGCCGGTGCAGTTATTCCCTAAGGACCTGATTATGATTCATTCGGATAAGCAAAAACGGCAGATTGACTTGCTTGTGGCAGCGCCTCGCGGCTTTTGCGCAGGCGTCGACCGCGCCATAAAAATCGTCGAGCTGGCGATTAAAAAATATGGCGCACCGGTCTATGTCCGGCACGAAATCGTCCACAACCGCTATGTTGTCGACGAATTGAAGAAAATGGGCGCGATATTTGTCGAGGAACTGGACGAAGTGCCCGATGGCGTGCCTGTCGTTTTTTCGGCGCACGGCGTGCCCAAGGCTGTTCCCCATAAAGCCGAAGAGCGTGGTCTGGAATATCTCGATGCGACCTGTCCCCTGGTATCCAAGGTCCATCGTCAGGCGGAACGGCAAACCGAAGCAGGCCGCCATATCATTTTCGTGGGCCACGCCTATCACCCCGAGGTGATCGGCACTTTCGGCCAGGTCGAGGAAGGCCAGATGACCCTGGTGGAAACGCTCGAGGATGTCGCCGCGCTGGACCCGGCAGATCCGGACGCGCTCGCTTTTCTGACCCAGACGACCTTGTCGGTCGATGACACCCATGCGATTGTCGCGGCACTGCAGGCGCGTTTCCCCTCCATCGTCGGACCAAAAGGCGAGGATATCTGCTACGCCACCTCCAACCGTCAGGATGCGGTTAAGAAAATCGCAGAAACCTGCGAACTCGTGTTTGTCATCGGCGCTCCCAACAGCTCGAACAGCCTGCGCCTGGTAGAGGTTGCCGAGCGCTGCGGCGCAAGAGCGAAACTGATCCAGCGCGCCAGCGAAATCGACCTCGCCTGGCTGGATGGCGTCAACAGCCTGGGCCTGACCGCTGGAGCATCGGCGCCGGAAATATTGGTGAACGAGGTACGCCTCCTGCTCGAAGGCCATTTCGACATCCGCGAGGAAAAGGTCACGACCGCTGACGAGAATATGGTCTTCAAACTGCCCCGCGGACTCGAAGCGGCCTGATGGCGGTCTATACCAAGGTCAGCGCAGAGGAAATCGACCAGTTCCTCACCCGTTTCGATGCCGGAACACTGGTGTCTGCCAAGGGCATTGCCGAAGGCGTGGAGAACAGCAATTATCTGCTGGAAACAACCCAGGACCGGTTCATCCTGACCTTGTATGAAAAAAGGGTCGACCCCGCCGACCTGCCGTTTTTCATCGCCATGCTCGACCATCTGGCCGAGCATGGCTGTCTGGTACCGCCGATGATCGCCGACCGCGAAGGGACGAAAATCCACAACCTTTGCGGGCGCCGCGCCTGTCTGATAAAATTTCTGCCCGGCGTTTCCGTCAGCCACCCGACCGCCGCCCAAGCACGCGCGACAGGCGAAGCACTGGGCGAGATGCACAGAGCGCTTGCCGATTTCGGGCCTGAACGACGCAACAGCCTTGATCATGACGGCTGGTGGTCGCTGGCGGAGCAATGTGGTCCGGCCGAACTCGACAAAATCGCCCCGGGCCTTGCGCAGGCGATTGCCGATGAACTGGATCATCTCGACCAACATTGGCCGCACCACCTGCCCCGCTCGGTTATTCACGCAGACCTTTTCCCCGACAATGTGTTAATGCTCGGCGATCGGGTCACCGGCCTGATCGACTTTTACTTCTCCTGCACCGATATCCGTGCCTATGATCTCGCCGTGACCCACGCAGCCTGGTGCTTTTCGGACGACGGCACCGATTTTCACGACCCCGTCTCACAAGCCTTGATCGCGGGATACGCCTCGGCCTTCGCGCTCAGCGATGCCGAACGCGAGGCGCTTCCCTTGCTGGCCCGCGGCGCAGCGCTCCGGTTCCTGCTGACGCGGGCCTATGACTGGATCAACACGCCGGCCGATGCGCTGGTCACCCGCAAGCCGCCGCAAGCCTTTCTCCAGCGGCTGCGATATTATCAAAACCATCCGGATATTTTCAAACCATGACCGAAACGCAGATCGTAGAAATAGCCACAGACGGTGCGTGCAAGGGCAATCCGGGACCCGGCGGCTGGGGCGCGCTGATCCGTTTTGGTGACAAGGAAAAGGAAATTTCCGGCGGGGAACCGGACACCACCAATAACCGCATGGAGTTGCGCGCCGCCATCGAGGCGCTCAACACGCTCAAGCGCCCCTGCAAGGTCAAGCTGTCAATCGACAGCAAATATGTAAAAGACGGCATTACCCAATGGATTTTCGGCTGGCAGAAAAACGGCTGGAGAACAGCCGCGCGAAAGCCGGTCAAGAATGCCGATCTCTGGCAGGACCTCTTAAAGGCGGTCGAACCCCATCAGATCGAATGGGAGTGGGTCAAGGGCCATGCAGGCGACGCCGACAATGAGCGCGCCGACCAGCTGGCCAGCGATGCTGCCATGAACATCGCCGCAAATGGCCGCAATTTCTAGGGTCAGTCCCTAGCTATTGTCTTCAATCTCCGCGTTCGGTCCGTTTTTCAGGATCGAACTGATCGCATTCTTGGCGCTGGCTTTGCTGGAATAGCCTTCGGTCGAGAAAATGACTTCGCTATTATATTTGAAGCGAACGCGAAATTCGCCCTTCTTGTCTTTCCAGATTTCGAATTTATGCGCCATCTCGATACTCTCCTTCTGTTGGGTGTCTGGAAACATAGAGCCTCAGACAGACATCGCAACGCCCCGCTTGTAAAACCTTGCTTCCTAGGAAAAACGCGAAGCCGCGTAGAGACTGACATCAATAGCGTGCAGGCTTTCGTCGGGGGCCTGCCCCAGCAGCACCGATCGGGCGAGTTTCGCAGCAGCCGGAGCTGTCTGGATACCAAAACCGCCCTGCCCGGCAAACCAGAAGAAATCGGAGTCTGCGCCATCAAAGCCGATAACCGGCAGACGATCCGGGGCAAAGCTGCGCAGGCCGGCCCATTTCCGGCTAACCCGTTTGACCTTCACATCCACCGCCTTTTCAAACCGGTCAATGGCGATCGCAACGCTTAGCTCGTCCGGCGCAACGTCCCCCGGCTCGGATGGAATTTCGTCGTGCGGACTAAGCCAATAGCCCCCGCCCGGTTCCGGTTTGAAATAGAAACTGCCATCCAGTCCGACAACCAACGGCATATCCAGCGACGATGGCGGATCGGTTTCGATCTGGACCATGTTGCGAATCAGCGGCTGGATACCAATCGGCTTCACATCAGCCAGCCGCGCGACGCTGTCTGCCCAGGCACCGGCAGCGTTGACGAGCACAGTCGCGTGATAAATCTCTTCTCTCGCGGTCAGCTCCCATCCCCGGTCATCCTTCCGGATTTGCGAAACCGGTGCCCGGCAGAGGAGTTCCACCCCCTTCCGTTTTGCGTCTCTCAGATAGGCGGCATGCAATGCGGCAACGTCGATATCACGGCAATCCGGCTCATAAACCGCGTGTTTCCAGACAGGTTTCAAGTCAGGAACGAGCGCGGTCGCCTGCTCCCAGGACCAACGCTCCATGGTCAGGCCACTGCCGTCGAATTCCGCGAGAAACTCCTCTGCCAGATGCCGCTGTTCGTCCTGGCCGATGTTGATAGCGCGGCGCGGACCGAGGAAGCCGGTCGGAGAGAAATCCGCCGGTGGCTCGTCGAGAAATGCTCTGGATGCCGACGTCAGGGGCTGAACCCGGGGCCCACCGTAAGTTTCCGTCCAGAACGCGGCCGAGCGGCCGGTCGAATGATAGCCGGGCTGGTCCTCGGCCTCGAGCAGCAGAACCGACCGATCCGCGCCAATCTCGGAGGCGATACTGGCTCCGGCAATGCCGGCGCCGATTATGGCGACATCAAATTCTTTCATTGTGGGGGTGCTACTCGGTCAAGAAAGGAGAAACAGGCGTTGAGTGCCGAATCGCGGACATCGTCAACTTCCCGAAAAATCTCGTGGGCGGATTCCGGTCCGAACAATTTCAGTTCGGCCTTGGGCATCAGACCGACCGCCCGCTCGATCGTCGGGTGATCCACCAGTTCGTCCGTCGAGGTCGCCAATATCAGAATCGGGATATCCATTCGCGACAGTTTTCGCCGGTTCCGCAGCTTTCTGGTCGAGGAATAAGCCCGTTCGACCCAACGCCAGCTCGCCGGTCCCAGGCGAACGAAGGGACGCTCGCGAAACCAGAAAAATTCGTCCGAATAGCGGGCGGCATCGTGGGTCAGCAGGCCTTGGCGCAATATTTGTGGCTCCAGCGGATTATCAGCCGCCTTCCAGGCACGCCGCCCGGCACGGCCCAGAACGCACATGAACTTGGCAATCAATTGCGCTGTCCATTCCGGCATGCCGCCGCCAGCGGGAGCGAGCATCGGCGCGCTTAATATGGCGGCATCGGGCTGAATAAGGTTCTCGGTCAGCGCTCGCAAAACCAGATGCCCGCCCATGCTGTGGCCAAGCACGACATGCGGTCCGGGGCGGCTGGCGTGCCATTGATCATATAAGGCCGCCAGATCACCCGTCCATGTCGCAAAATCATCGATATGGCCGACATGCGGATGCGCGCCGCAACGCCCCGATCCGCCCTGCCCGCGCCAGTCAACCGTGGTGATATTCCATCCGCGGCTGTGAAAGTCGTGAAATGTTTCAAGATATTTCTCGTAGAAGTCAGCCCGTCCGGTCATGAACAGGACCGATCCTCTCGGCTTGTCCTGCCGCCATTCCAATTGCCTGAATCGCCAGCCATCGGGTCCGATCCAGGTCTGTTCTTCTGCACCCGACGGAATCGCACGGCGATCAAAGCGCTCGGCCTGGACGCCTGTCATGTCACGCTTGGTCATTGTCACACTGTCGGAAGATAAAAACCGCTCCGGTAATCGTGGTTACTATTTGGTAAGGCAAATTAACTAGACGGTCTGTCTATGGATAGCGAAACCTTCATCTACTTGCTCTGGGGCGGATTGGCAATTGCACTGATTGTCGCAGCAATTACCGACCTCAAGAGACGCCATATCTCGAACTGGCTGAATCTCTCGATCGCGCTTGCTGCTCCGGCTCTCTGGATCGCCAGCGGCATGACATTCTGGCCGGAGATCGCCGGGCAAATCGGTTTGGCTGCTGTCATATTTACCATATTCGCCGGAATGTTCGCGATCGGTGCGATGGGTGGCGGTGACGTCAAACTGCTGACGGCCCTTGCTTTCTGGATGCATTGGCTGACTTTTCTCGAACTCTTGGTGATCATGTCAATCGCCGGCGGCGTGCTGACGTTGTTAATGATGATCGGCAAGAGAATCAAAAAGACCGAGGGTCCAATAAAGGTTCCATATGGCGTGGCCATCGCTTTTGCGGGGCTTTGGACCATTTGGGGCATCGTGGGGCAAAGTTCACAAACGATATTTTAACCAATTTACTCGAAAGAGGAAATGACCGCCAATGGAACCATTCGGGCGGGGGCATTCAGGAGGCGTGAAACGTCATGGACAAGAAGAAGATCATTTTGCTGGTTGGCGCACTGATCGTGGCTGCGGTCACGGCGATGCTCGCCAAGAACATGTTTGACGGTGCCTCCGCGCCGCAAGCGGAAGCAAGAAAAACCGAAGTGCTTGGCGAAGAGATTCTCGTCGCCACTCGTGCGCTTCCCGTCGGCACCATTATCACGCCCGACAGCTTCCGTTTCCAGCCCTGGCCGAAGAACCTGATCGAGGAAGCCTATTTCATGAAAGAAGGCACCGATCTTAATACGCTCGCAGGCACCGTGGTACGCAATCCGATCACCGCCGGCCAGCCGATGACCAAAGGCTCGCTCGTTGCTCCGGGTGATCGCGGCTTTCTAGCCGCAGCTCTCGGCCCCGGAATGCGCGCGGTCACGATCCCCGTGTCCGGCCTGACCGGTGTCGCCGGCTTCGTTTTCCCAGGCGACCGGGTCGACCTGATGCTGACCCAGTCGGTGCAGGGCGAAGGACCTGAGCTCAAGGTTTCGGAAACCGTTATCCGCAATTTGCGCGTTCTGGCGACCGACAACCGGATAACCGCATCGAAAAATGAAGCAGGGCAGCAAATTCCCCAGACGGCAAAGCTTGTTACTCTTGAAGCCACCCCCAAAATTGCGGAGCAGATATCGGTTGCCCAGACCCTGGGGACGTTGAGCCTGTCTCTGCGTTCGCTGGCAGACAGCGCAGCAGAGCTGGAAGAAGCTATTGCTTCCGGCGCGATCAAATTGCCGAAAACAGATGATCCGGTGCTTGAAGCCGACATGCTCCGTTCGCTGGCCGCGCGACCAAGCAGCAAAAAATCGACCTTCTCGACCGGGGGCGATGTGTCACGCTTTGAAACGCGCTCGCCACCGCCATTGGCTGAAAAAGAGAAACCTAAAGGTCCGGTAGTCCGCGTTGCACGCGGCAATGCGGTCGCTGATATCGAGTTTGGAGACAAGTAATGGCCGTAATATATGCAAAGCATAGCCGTTCGGTGAAAAAGCCAATGGGCGCTGCCGTCGTGGCTGCCCTCGCATTGGCCCTCGCTGCCAACAACGCAACCCCGTTGAACGCACAGTCGGTCAACGTCTCGCAACCGAATTCCAACATCTCGCTCGCTGTTGGCCGCGGTAAACTGATCACTCTGCCATCGCCGATTGAAGATATCTTCATCGCCGAAAATAATATCGCGGACGTCCAGGTACGGTCGCCGCGCCAGATATATATCTTCGGCAAAAAGGGTGGTCAGACCAGTTTTTATGCGACCAGCGCCTCCGGCAAGGTTGTCTTTTCTGCAGAAATCGCAGTCGGTGCGGAGATTTCCTCGATCGACCAGATGCTCGGTCTGGCAATGCCGGACGCGAATATTGCCGTCAGCACCACCAACAATTTCGTGCTGCTGACCGGCACCATCGCCAATCCGAGCGATGCAGAAGAAGCAGAAAATCTGGTCCAGGCGTTTGTCGGAGAGGGCACGCGGGTCGTCAGCCGGCTGAAAACAGCGACGCCGATGCAGGTTAACCTGAAGGTTCGTTTTGCCGAAGTCAGCCGATCGCTGGCCAAAGAAATCAACGGCAATCTTCTGACTCGCGACACAACGGGTGGCTTCCAGTTCGGTGTATCGCGCGGACGCAATTTCGGTACGATCACCGATTTCAGCACCGCGGGCTTCCCTTCTTTGGATGCTTCACAACTTTACGGCCTGCCGGCAGGTTCGATTTCGCTTCCGTTCAATCCGTCGACCGGTCAGTTTGTGACTCCGGGCGGAACACAATTCAGCTCAACTTCAGGAACTGGTCTCAACACCATCGAGGCAGCGGGCCGCCTGTTCGGCGTCGATATTGCAACCGCTTTCGACGTATCGGAACGAGTCGGTCTGGTTACCACCCTGGCCTCGCCAAACCTGACGACCATTTCGGGTGAAACCGCCACCTTCCTTGCCGGCGGCGAGTTCCCCATTCCGATTTCGACCGGACTGGGTGAAGTATCCGTCCAGTACAAGAATTTTGGTGTCAGCCTGTCCTATACGCCGACGGTTCTTTCCAACGGCCGGATTTCGATCCGCGTCGCTCCGGAAGTTTCGGAAATCACCTCGAACGGGGCCGTTGTCCTCAACGGTTTCAGTATCCCCGCGGTATCAACCCGCCGGGCAGAGACGACCGTTGAACTTGGATCGGGCGAAAGCTTCATGATCGCCGGCCTGATGCAGAACAGCTATAACTCGGCAATCGATAAAACGCCCGGTCTGGCGGATGTTCCAATCCTTGGCACCTTGTTCAAATCCGATGGCTATCGCCGGAATGAAACCGAGCTGATGATCGTTGTCACCCCTTATCTGGTAAAACCCGTGACCGACAACGAGATCGTCCTGCCCACTGACGGCTTCAAGGCTGCCAATGATGCAGAACGCTTCCTGATGAACCGGAACCACTCCGGCACCGGGGGCGATCGACCAAAACCGGCGCTCGCTCCGGCGGCTCCCGAAGGGCAGACTTTTGGTAGCCTGGACCCACAGGTCCCAGCCAAATCCGCTAAAAAATCCAAGAAATCCGGCAGCGCTGCTCCTGGTTTCAGCTTCGACAAATAAGCCAGATCAGGAGAACAGATCATGCGCATCGTTTCAATGGCACTCATTACCGCCCTCGGTCTCTCGGTTACTGCCTGCGGCAGCACGACTGCGAACCGCAGCGTCTACAGCGAACGCCAGCCGGTTGTTTCGAAGACGAATTACGTACTGGATCTGAGCGCTGGCAATGGCGGATTGTCCACGGCTGAACAGAACCGGCTCTCGGGCTGGTTCGACGCTCTCGACCTTGGCTATGGTGATCGCGTCGCGATCGACGATCCGGGCTATTCCGCGAGTGCCGTGGCCAGAAATGCTGTTGAATCCATCGTGGCTCGCTATGGCCTGCTGGTCAGCGACAAAGCGCCCGTGACCGAAGGATATGTCCCGGCCGGTCTGGTGCGGGTAGTAGTGTCGCGGACCAGGGCTTCGGTACCGGGATGCCCAGATTTCAGCCATCGCAGCCATAGTGATTTCCAGGCTCGTACCAGCGAAAATTACGGTTGCGGAACCAACAGCACCATGGCGGCAATGATTGCCGATCCCGAAGATCTGATCCGCGGAAAAAATGCCGCGGGCGAAGATCAGGCGCAGGCGTCCAAGGCCATTCGCGCTTATCGTGACAAGAAAGTTGGAGAACAATAATGAACGCTCCCTGGAAACCAGGCTCGATCAGCGGACGTGATCCATTTGCCGCATTTGTTTGCGACGACGACACGCTGGACTTGCTCCGTCCTGTTGTCGAAGAAATGGGCTGGGCGGCTGACAAATGCAACATGGGCGGGCTACGCAACGCCGTTCAGAACCTCTCCATTTCTGCCAGCCCGAATATCTTGCTGGTCGACCTGTCTGAATCTGGCGACCCGTTGAACGACATCAATTCGCTGGCCGAGGTCTGCGAACCGGGCACCGTTGTGATTGCCATGGGCCAGGTTAACGACGTGCGCCTCTATCGCGATCTGATTATCAGCGGCTTGCAGGATTATCTGTTGAAGCCGTTTACACCGGACCAGTTACGTGACGTTTTGAGCCAGGCGCAAGCTGTATTCAACGCTCCGAAAAGCGACGACGGACACGCCGAAAAAACGCATATTTCAACCGCAGTAATCGGCACACGCGGTGGTGTCGGAGCTTCAACCATCGCAACGTCGCTCGCATGGTTGCTCAGCCAGGAGAAGGAACGCCTGACCGCGTTGCTTGATCTGGATGTCCACTTCGGAACCGGTGCGCTGTCGCTGGATCTGGAGCCCGGTCGCGGTCTTACCGATGCGATTGACAACCCGAGCCGGATTGATGGCCTGTTCATCGAACGCGCCATGATCAAGGCCAATGACAAATTATCGCTGCTTTCGGCGGAAGCACCGATCAATTCGCCGATGATGACCGATGGCACTGCCTTTTTCCAACTGCAGGAAGAATTTCGCGCGGCCTTTGATTGCACCGTGATCGATTTGCCACGCGACATGCTGATAAATTATCCGCATCTCCTCGGCGACGTCAACGCAACCGTCATTGCCACTGAACTGACGCTGGCATCGGCCCGCGACTGCATCCGTTTGCTGTCCTGGCTAAAATCCCACGCAGCACAGAGCAAGGTCTATGTCGTGGCCAACAAGGTCCAGACCAGCAATCTGGAAATCAGCCGCCAGGATTTTGAAAGTTCGATCGAACGCAAGATCGACATCCTCATTCCCTATGACGCAAAAACGGCGGCGCAATCCGCCAAAATGGGTCAGGCACTGGTTCAAGCAGGCCGGTCCAGCAAAGCCGCGGCAAAAATTATCGAGCTGTCCAACCTCGTGCTTGGTTCCGTCGACGATGGCGACGACGAATCTGGATCCGGCGAGAAACAGTCGATCATGGGAAAGCTGGGAGATTTTAAATCATTTCTCCCGTCGAAAAAAGTCAAGGAAACGGCTCCTAAAGCCTGAAGCAGTTACAAACAGTCTTCAGCTTAAAAGGAATTAGACTATGGGTATGATGCAAATCGCGATGTTGGGTGCAGGTGTTCTGGCAGTGGTACTGCTGATCATGTTTGCATTTGTCGGCCCATCTGTGTCCAAGGCAACGGCGCGACGGCTGGACAAGGTCAAATATCGTCATTCCGATAACGCCAATGTGCAGGTCGAAGCGCAAATGAAAAAGGCGCTCTCGGCTCGTCGGAAAACGACGCGCCCCAAGGGCGAAAACATGACCAAGATGGAAATCTTGGCGATCCGGTTGGAGAAAACCGGAAAGAACTGGCCACTGTCCTATTTTTTCTACGCGGTCGGTGGAATATTCACGCTCCTGTTCGGAGTGTTGCTCATCAAGGGTGCGCCGCTTCTGCTATGTGTTTTCGTCGGCCTGCTCGTCGGCGCCGGACTACCGCATTTCGTCGTCGGATTCATGATAAGCCGACGGGTCGGGAAGTTTACCGCTTCCTTTCCCGATGCGATCGAATTGCTTGTTCGCGGTTTGCGTTCAGGCCTGCCTGTAACGGAAACGATCGGCGTGGTTGCCAAGGAAATTGGCGGACCGGTTGGCGAAGAATTCCAGAAGGTCGTCGACCGGATCAAGATCGGCCAGACCATGGAAGATGCTTTGCAGGAAAGCGCCAAACGCATGGACACGCCGGAATTCAAGTTTTTCTGCATCACCCTGGCCATTCAACGTGAAACTGGTGGTAACCTGGCGGAAACCCTGTCCAACCTCGCCGAAGTGCTACGTAAACGTGGACAGATGAAGCTCAAGATCAAGGCCATGTCGTCTGAATCAAAGGCTTCTGCCTATATCGTGGGATCATTGCCCTTCATCGTGTTCGGACTGGTTTACTCCGTGAATCCGACCTACCTGGCTGGCTTTTTCTACGAAGAACGTTTGATAATCGCCGGCATGGGCGGCCTGACGTGGATGAGCATTGGTGTGTTCATCATGGCCAAAATGGTCAGTTTCGAGATTTAAAAGTGAAGGTGCAAGGCAAATGACCAGCGGCGGCGGACCAACATTACTGGGCGTAGACGTTCTGTGGGTGGCGACAATCTTGTCGGCAGTCGCAGCGGCAGCCGTATTTTTTGCAATCTATGCCGCCGTCACGGTGCGCGATCCGATGGCCAAGCGGGTCAAGGCGTTGAACGAACGTCGTGAACAGCTCAAGGCCGGCATCACCGCTTCGACCACCAAGAAGCGTGCGAAGCTGGTGCAGCAGAATGATACGACCGACCGCATGCGCAATATCCTGTCGTCGATGCAGGTCTTGCAGGACACCCAGGTCAAGGAAGCGCAACAGAAGCTGGCTCAAGCCGGTATCCGGTCGAAGGATCTGGCTTTTGTCGTCATCTTCAGTCGACTGGTGCTGCCGATCCTGCTCGGCGGCGGGGCAGCGCTGGCGATATACGGCTTCGACTATCTCGCTGACTGGTCCGACCTCAAGCGTTTCGGCGTTTTCGCCGGTGCGACCCTGGCCGGATATAAGGGTGCAGACGTATATCTCAACAACCTGATTGCCAAGCGGACCGACCTGATCCGAAAAGGATTGCCAGATGCGATCGATCTGCTGGTGATTTGTGCTGAAGCCGGTCTGACCGTCGACACGGCCTTTGCCCGGGTTTCGAAAGAACTCGGCAGCGCCTATCCGGAACTGGCAGACGAATTCTCGCTGACATCCATCGAACTGGGCTTCCTCACCGAGCGGCGGCAGGCATTTGAAAATCTCGCTTATCGCGTGGCTCTCGAACATGTCAAAGGTGTGGTGACAACGATGATCCAGACCGAGAAATATGGTACGCCACTGGCGTCCTCCTTACGGGTTCTCTCCGCAGAATTCCGCAACGACCGGATGATGCGCGCCGAAGAAAAGGCTGCGCGTCTGCCTGCCATCATGACGATCCCGCTGATCCTGTTCATTCTGCCGGTTTTGTTCATCGTGATCCTCGGCCCCGCGGCCTGCTCGATCTCCGATGCGATGATGTAGCGCGAGAAGCTTTCAGACAATCAAGAGAGCGGCAGGTGACTGCCGCTCTTTTTCATTCCGCTGCGATCGCGTCAGCCGATTTCTTTATCTTTTCCAGCATCGCGGAAAGCGCCGCCTTCTCGTCCGCGCTGAGCACGGACATGATTTTCTTGTCCATCGCCTGGGCGGCGGGGAGGATTTTTCCGTAAAGATCGCGGCCGACGCTGCTCAGCAGCAAATGATGAGAGCGGCCATCGGCTGTATTGGGGCTGCGTTCGAGCAGATTCCGATCGACAAGATTTTTTACCGCACGATTGACGGTCACCTTGTCCATCAGCGTCGCTTCGACGAGATGCCGTTGCGTCGAGGCGCCGCGGGTGCCTAGCACAGACATCACCCGCCATTCCGGTATTTTGAGGCCGAAAAGGCTTTTATACTCGCCGGCAATCACGTCGCTTACGACATTGGATGTCGTCGAGAGCTGGTAAGGCAGATAATCATCAAGCTTGAAGGTCATAAGTAATATTTATTCAATTTTGAGACGAAGTCCAATCCAAAATGTCCGTGGAAAGGCGCGCTCTATAATTCCGTTGCTACTGACTGCAGTCTCTACCCGTGCATCGAGAAGATTCTCAACCCGGGTTTCGACCAGCAGCCGATCATTGACGGCGAGCGCCATCCGGCCATCGATCGTGAAAACATCGGCGAGGCTGAGGATATTCACATCATCCTCGTACTGCTGCCCGGCATAGCGCGCCGACAGACTTGCACCCGAGCCATCATCGGATTCCCAGCGGATGGACCCCGAGGCGTTGTGCCGCGGAATCTGGGCCGGTCGCAAACCGTCGATCGCGGCAGCAGCGCCGGTGCCATCCACCTCCGCATCAACATAGGAATAGGCGGCGCGGAAGGTCAGACCCTCGACCAGATCGAATTCCGCGTCGATTTCAAAGCCCTTGGATCGGATCGCTTCAAGATTTTGACGCTGGCTATAGGTGCCGTCCGGTGAAACAAAGCCGACCCCGGGGAAGACGCCAGGGCCGTTGTCCAGCGTGACATTGGCAACCGCGTTGTCGAGCTGGTTGTAGAAGGCCGTCAACCCCAGACGGACCGGTCCATTGTCCCAGTCCACCCCCAGTTCGGCGCCCTTAACCCGTTCGGGTTCGAGCAATTCATTGGCCGCCGTCGCATCATCACCGACCCGGAATGGCCGGAACAGCTCGTTCAGCGTCGGCAAGCGCCAGCCGAGATAGGCGGCACCGCGCAACGTGAGCATATCAGTTGCCTGATAGGCAAAGCCGCCGCGTCCGGTGAACTCATTGCCGCTGCGATTGGCAAATTTCTCGTCCGACCGCACCGCTCCCGGGAAGGGGCTTATCAGCTCGATCTCGCGGCGGAAGCCGTTGTCGATGGACCAGAAATCAATGCGTCCGCCACCGGTCAGGACCAGCGCGTCACTCGCCTGCACACTGGCTTCGACAAAGCCGCCATAGGTCGCGGTACTGCCGCCTGCCCTGCGGCTGCGCCGCGGGGTGTCATTATCGGCAAAGAAGAAATTTTCGTTCGTGGTGCCTTCGGTCCGGCGCCAGTCGCCGCCAATCCGCAGTTCGACGTCGTCCCCGACCGGTGGCCGCACTTCAAAGCGCGCACCGAGACCGGTGGACGGCACGTTAAACTGCTCGAAGACGCGGCTGACCGAATTGCGATCATCCGCGACGCCGCCAAAGCTGACATCGAAATTGCGGATCTGGAGATAGGCGAGAGCCGACCATTGCCAGTCGGAATAGCGATCGACCAGCCGGATGCTGGCATCGGCACCATCATTGTGATTTTCGCTGAAGGCAAAGCCGCGTTCGCGGTCGTCGATGAAAGCGCGGACATTGCTCTGCAATTCGACATTGTCGGATAGCGGCGCGACAAAGCGGACGGCAAGTCCGGCCTGTTCATATTCCGCCGGGCGATCTACCGAACCGCGCTGGCCTTCGATGATCGGGATGAAACCATCGCCGCGTGCGTAGTTGGCGGAAATGGTCAGTTGTCCCTGCCCCAGCTCGCGACCGAACAGCAGATCGGCATCGACGCTGTTGCGGCTGCCATAAGCGGCGCCCAATTCGATCCGGTCACCGACCTTGTCGCTGAACAATTCGATGGTTCCCGAAACCGCGCCCTGTCCGTCTGCGCCGCTGCCACCGCCACGTGTTATTCTGGCGCTGTTGAGCGCAAGCGCGTCATAGCCCGGCCAGGCAACCCAGCCACCGAAAGGATCGGCCTGCGGAACCCCGTCCAGCAAAAGCAGCGCGCGGGAGGATGCGTTTCCGCCAAGCCCCCGCAAGGTAACGCCCTGGCTGGTCGGATTGGCGGACCGCGCGTCGGACCTGCGAAATTGTTGGAGCCCCGGCACATCGCGCAACGAATTTTCGACGGACTGCGTCGAATCGAGCATTGTCTCGGTGGCACTATAGGCTTCGTCCCCCCGCAAAGCGGGCAATCCGGTCACGACAATCTCTGGCAGACGCATGTCGGCAATGACTATTCGATCTTCGTCATTCTCGGCCTGAACCTGCCCCCAGGCAGGAACGCTCGCCAGGCACAACGGGGCCAGCAAAGGCAACGCAAAATAATATTTTCTCATGGTCTAGCTGTTCATCCACTTTTGATGGACCGGCATATCTTCTGGCAGCCGGTGATAGTCTTGCGCGTCGCAGGCAAAATGGGCGCTGTCCGCTTTTCCGAAAACGCCCGGGTCGTCAAGCGTTCCGACTTTCAAGATCACCGCCGCCTCGAAGCCCGGTGCGCGGGTCGCCAGATGGGTACCGCAGTCGGCACAAAATTCCCGGGTCACGCCCTTTTCAAGATCGGCGCGCTTATAGCCTTTGACCGCCCCCTTGGTGACTTCAAAACCGTCCGCCGGCATTGCCATCAGCAACAGGCTGTTCCCTCCGGTCGTATATTGGCATTCGCGGCAAAAACATTCTGCTTTCAGCATCGGTTCGCCCTCGGCCTTGTAGCGCACCGCGCCGCAATAACATCCGCCTTCGATCGCCATATCAATCTTCCTTCACTGCTTCGGGAGCGGCTTTCTGAAAAGCCTCGAGTTGGTTGCACGCTGCGTCAATCCGGACCAGCTTGGGAAAATCGCTCAAATCCAGTTCGAAACGCCGCGCGTTATACATTTGCGGCACCAGACAGACGTCAGCCAGATTGGGCTTTTCTCCGCCGAACATTCCAGCTTCCGGTGCCATGGCTTCCAGCGCCACGAAACCTTCTTCGATCCAGTGGCGGTACCAGTTGTCGGTAACCGCCTGATCATGCCCCAGTTCATTCTTGAGATATTTCAATATCCGGAGATTGTTGACCGGATGAATATCGGCAGCGATGACCAGTGCTTGCGCCAATGTCCTGGCCCGCTCGGCCGGATCGCTCGACACCATCGGCGGATCATCATATTTGGCGTCAAGATAGTCGATAATCGCCAGTGACTGGGTCAGGTCATGCCCGTCGATACAAAGCATCGGAACAAAGCCCTGCGGATTACGGGCCACATAGTCCGGAGCCTTCTGGTCGCCATCCAGCAGGCTGGTGTTGATCGCGGTATAAGGGACACCCTTCAGGTTGAGCGCGATGCGCACCCGGAAGCTCGCCGAGCTGCGCCAATAATCGTAAAGAATGATATCTGTCATGCGCAGGCATTGCCGATTAGACCGCAGAAAAGCAAGCTTGGCTGCAATTATCCTATCAGGCCGCCATCGATCGGAATATCGCCACGCGGCTCAACCGACACCGGGCGTCCGGTCCGCCGGGCAAGTTCTTCCAGCATTGATGGCTGCAACTTGTTCGCAACAGCCGGATGCACTTCCAGCCGCATTGCGCCGGTGCCGCGATCCCGCTCTGCTTGTCGCAGCAGTTTCAGCGCGGCATTGACCGATCGATTGGCCTGCAGGATTTCCGGCACCGACGGCCGGACCTTGCGGCCGACAATCTGCATGAATCCAAAACCGTTGATCGCCGTGCGCTCGCAATTGGCGGTCATATGGTCGTCAAAAATAGCGGTAACCGCAGCGCGCTCGGCCTTCGCCTGCAACGTGGGAAAATCGACGCCGATATTGCCGGAGATATCGAACCGCACCAGCGCCAGCGCGACTTCTTTCGCGGCCCGCTTCGCCAGCTCGAACGATGCCAGCGGCCCGTCGACATCAAATAATGCCATCGCCGGGGTCAGAGAGACCAGCAGGCTTCCGCCTTCGAAATCGATCCGTCCGCTTTCCGCCTGTTCGACCGCTTCGTGCCAGCCATGCTGCCCGAAATAATCCGCCTCATGGGCATGGACCTGTTTGACCGGAAGACCGGATGCATGGATTTCCGCCAGCAAATCGGGCCCCTCGCACAAGCCACTGTCCGCGTCCGCGGGCTGCGCCTTGGCACGCTTGGCCTGGCCGCCGCGCTCGGTCATTGCGGCCCGGACAATGACCACCCGGACCATCGACCCTTCGGCCAGTCCCTTGGGCAGCGGTTGCAGCAAAGCCTCCTGCCCGTCCGGCAGGGTGACGATCCCGGACCTCCCAGCAACCCATTGTCGGGTGAATTTGGCATCGACCACCGCGCCGGCCCTGGCGCGGCCATCGGAGCGCTCGATCCGTATCTGCGCCGGTTCGTCATTTTCAATCAGCAACGCGCGGCTCTCGCCGATCCCGGCTTCATAAAGCCAGCCGTTTGCGAAATCAGCCAAGAGGATAGCCCGCGCTGATCAGCAGATTGCGGGTTTCGTAGAGCGGAAGCCCCATGATCCCGCTATAGCTTCCCGACATCCAGGTGACGAAGGCTTCCGCCGTGCCCTGTATCGCATAGCCGCCGGCCTTCCCCTGACCTTCGCCGGTGGCAATATAGGCTTCGATCTCGCTGGCCTCGAAACGCTTGAACTTGACGATGCTGTCGGACAATTTGGTTCGCGCTTTACCATCGGCTGCAATCACGCAAACCGCCGACATCACATGATGCCGCCGCCCGCTGACCAGTTCGAGAAATTTGCGTTGCTCCGCCGCATCGCCGGCCTGCCCCAATATCCTGCGCCCCACGGCAACCGTGGTATCGCCCGCGACCAGAATTTCATCATCAGCCCGTTCGACCGCAGCGGCCTTTTCCTGCGCCATCCGCAGGACATAGTCGCGCGGCAATTCGCCCTTGCGCGGAGACTCGTCTATATCGGGAGAGATGATACGGTCCGGCGTGACGCCCAGACGACCGAGCAGTTCCAGCCGGCGCGGGCTGGACGAAGCGAGGACCAGTTTCATGTCGGCAAACATCCTTCAGGCCGTTCGGGCCAAGCCTGTATAAGCCCTGTGCCGGAAGTGACCGCTCGCCGATAGCTGTCCTTTGACAGGCTCAGGACGAACGGCATACCATCACTTGAAGCGATAGGTGATACGACCTTTGGTCAGGTCATAAGGGGTGAGCTCGACGAGCACTTCGTCACCGACCAGAACGCGAATACGATTCTTGCGCATCTTGCCAGCGGTATGTCCCAGAATCTCGTGGCCGTTTTCCAGCTCGACCCGGAACATGGCGTTGGGGAGCAGTTCGCGAACCAGTCCCTTCATTTCCAACAGTTCTTCTTTTGCCATATTGCGGTACATTTTCCCTAATATCGCGGCAATCCCGCGTGTTGCAGTGCGCCATAACGGCAAATGGACAAAAAGGGAAGGATTAGCTGCATCCGGAAAAGACACGTCATGTCACCACGTCCAGGCCTTGCGCCTGCGACAATTTAATACAAAGATAATATACCATTAGCCCGCGTTACATGGCACTTCGGACATCTTCTATCCCCCCTCACCAGAGCTAATGAACAAAATCATGATATCTTCCCCCCGATCTCTTCTCGCCTCCTCTCCCGTCATTCTCGCAAGCATGTTGCTTGCGACTCCTGCTGCGGCCCAAATCTCCGACACCGAGTCCGAATATGCCGACGAAGAAATCGTCGTCACAGCGGAATTTACGCGCGGTGCCGTCGTCACCGAAATAGCGCCCGTGGTCGAATTGAGCGAGGAGGATATCGCCAGCTTCGGTGCTTCATCGGTCCAGGACCTGCTCGAGGCCATCTCGTCCCAGACCACGTCCAGCCGGGGTCGTGGCAGCGGGCGACCGATTGTCCTGATCAATGGCCAGCGCACATCGGGCTTTCGCGAAATCCGCGATCTGCCGCCTGAAGCCATTCGCACGGTGCAGGTCTTTCCCGAGGAACTGGCGCTGCAATATGGCTATCGTCCCGATCAACGGGTGATCAATTTCGTGCTCAAGGACAATTATACCGGCGTCAGCGCGTCTGCCGAATATGGCGTGCCGACCCGCGGCGCGCAGGGGCGGTCCGAGCTTGAAACCACCATCACCCGCATCGGCAAGAACAGCCGGGTCAATATCAATCTGGAGTGGCAGAACAACACCGCCATTACCGAAAGCGAGCGGAACATCATCCAGGACGCGGCGGGCGAGCTCGTCGATCTCGGTAATTTTCGCACCCTCGTTGCTCCGTCGGACAATGTCGAACTCAATGCCAATTACAGCCGCGCTTTCGACAATGGCATGTCGCTCTCGCTCAACGGCGGCTACGTCTATGACAAGTCCCGCGGGCTCCAGGGTCTGCCCAGTGGCACGCTTACCGTCGCGGGCGATCCGCTGTTCCGCTATTTCACCGAATATGGCCCGCTGACCCGGGTACAGGAAACCAACACCGCGCAGGCGGGCCTGACGCTGAACGGTACGCTCAGCGACTGGCGCTGGTCGCTGACCAGCGACTACACCCGCACCCAGGTCAATACCGACACAGACCGGTCCGGCGATGTCGGCTTGCTGCAGGCGGCGATCGACGCCGGCTCGGTCGATCCGCTCGCCACCAGCTTCGGCCCGTTGCTCGGCGCTCCCGTGACCGACACAGCCAGGGTCGTCGACCAGACGATCAACAATCTCGCCACCCTGTCCGGCACATTGCTCGTCCTGCCGTCCGGCGCCGTCACCACCACCGTCCGCGCCGGCTATAACCGCGAGGATCTGGATAGCCGGGAAACCCGCGGCGCGATTGTGACCACCACCGGTCTCAGCCGCGATGAACTCAGCACCGGGATCAACATCGACATCCCGCTGGCCGACGAAAACATCGATGTCGTCGAAGCGATTGGCAAATTGTCGGTCAACGGCAATCTCGGCTATTCCGATCTGTCTGACTTCGGCGGTCTGGTCGAATTCGGCTTTGGCCTGAACTGGGAACCGGTTGACGGTCTGGTGTTCTCCGCTTCCGCCATCGGCGAAGACGCAGCGCCGAGCATCGCCCAGCTTGGAAATCCGGTCATCATCACCCCCGATGTCACGGTCTTCGATTTTACCAACGGCGAATCCGTGCTTGCCGCGATAACCACAGGCGGCAATTTTTCGCTGCCGGCGGAAAAGCAACGGGATATCAAGCTCGCGGTCAACTATCGCCCCGAGTGGCTCGACGGCTTTACCTTCCTCGGCGAATATTTCCGCAACAACAGCGACAATGTGGCATCCAGCTTCCCGCTGCTGACACCCGAGATCGAGGCTGCCTTCCCCGACCGCGTCACCCGCGACGCCAGCGGACGACTGGTGGCAATCGACCGGCGACCGGTCAACTATGCCAATGTCAGCAGCGAACGTATCCGTTACGGCATCGACTTTTCAAAACGCTTTGGTCAGGAGCGCGGCGGCGGACGCGGAGGAGCGGACGGAGCATCGAGACGCCCCGCCGCAGAAGCGCCCAAGCGTGAACCGCAGGGCGACAAGCCGGCTGACGGCGCCGCTCCCGAAGGCAGCGCGGAAGCGCGGCCAGCAGCACCTCGCGGCGGCCGCGGCGCAGGCGGACGTCCGAGCGGCGGTCGCTGGCAATTGTCGGCCTATCACACCATTCGTCTCGAGGATCGTATCAAGATCCGGGACGGGCTCGATGAACTGGACCTGCTCGACGGTTCGGCGGTCGGTTCAACCGGCGGCAGCCCGCGGCACGAGTTCGAGATCAACGGCGGCTGGTTCAACAACGGCATCGGCTTCCGGCTCGACGGCAAGCATCAGACCGCGACCCGCGTCAACGGCGGGCTGACCGGCTCCGACCTGCGCTTTTCCGACCTCACCACCTTCAATCTCCGCATGTTCATAAACCTGGATGATCGCGGCAACCTGACCGAGAATATCCCGTTCCTGAAAGGCAGCCGGATCGCCTTCAAGGTCGACAATATCTTCGATGATATCCAGACCATCCGCGACGGCAATGGCCTGATCCCGCTGAGCTATCAGCCCGGCTTTGTCGATCCGGTCGGGCGATATGTCGAGATTGATTTCCGCAAACGGTTCTGACGCAGTCATCCCGGCGCGGGCTTGGCCCTGGCCTGCGCCGGGGCGACAAACTGGAAATTACGCCAGATCACCCATTGCTACCGCTTCCGCCCGGTACATGCTGATCTCCGGCCGCTCGCCGAGCAACGCGGTCAGCCGCTTCACGAACTCGCCCGATTCCGGAACCGCGAAATGCGCGGCGACGGCGGCTTCGTCCTGCCATTCTTCGTGGAAGAACAGCCGCCCCGGGTCTTCGCAATCGCTATGGATATTGTGCGAGATGCAGCCGGGCTCGGCGCGGGACCGGGCGCTATGCTCGACGCACAGCGCGACAATCTCTTCGGGGCTGGCCGCGAACGCAGTGGAGATGGTGGCGGTGATGATGATCATAATTCCAGCGTCGCCCGCGTGGTGTTTTTAGACATGAAATAGGCGAGAACCGCCGCCACGATCGTGACGATCAGTGTAAACAGCAGCGGAGACATGCGCGTTTCCGGCGCGGCGCCCTGCAGGACCATCCCGATCAGAAAGGCCGGGATCAATGTCATCGCCAGATGCTTCAACGCCAGCACAAAGGGCGCAAATCCCGCGCGGGTGTCAGCGGGCAGCCCCGGGGAGATCTTGCCCGACTTACGCTGCGAGACCGTGATCGCATAGACGATCAGCGTCAGCAAAATGCTCATCAGCACCGCAATCGCAATCAGGGTCCCGCCCAGATTGGGCGCGTCATCTCCCAAAGGCAGAACCGCCGGGACGAAAGCCAGATCACGGGTCAGCCAGTAATTGATCCCGCCCGCCAGCACAATATTCACCACCGCATCTCCCCGCGCCTGTTTCTCGACAAACGCCTCCATGCTAATCGGTCGTGCAGCAGCGCTGGTGGCCATCTTCTCTCTCCCCGTTTTGAGCGCGAGAGTGACGGTGACGGAGCCGGACGTCAAGTGCGGTTGGCCTGGGTGGCACTGTGGCGACGGAAAACCAGCTTATTCGTTGGTCATCCCAACCTTCCGCAATACACGCCAGGCCAGCGACTTGGCCCGATTGCGCGCGGGGAAGCGGGCCGGGGCCCGGGGCTGGATGCCGCGCCTGCGCAGCAAGCCGTTGAACGCCCGCGCGTCCGCTTCTTCGAAGCTCCAGTCGCTGCGCCAGGTAATAGACAGCGAAATGCTCGGTTCCGGCCCGTTCCGGACATGATGCGGCGCCATGACGGGGACGAAAATCGCCTTGCCGGGGGTCAGGTGGTGCCTGGTGCCGTCCGCCTCGAAATCATCCTGCCAGACCAGATTGCGATGCCCGCCGACATGATAGGCTTCGTGGATTTCATCGGCGGCAAAGCGGGCGTCACCGGCGGGAAAAGTGGTCATCCATTTTTCGCCGCGCAGCTGCAGCAGGATATTATGTTCCGGATCAAAGTGATAGGGCGTCACCGCGTCGGGTGAAGAGACGAAGATGAAGCCCTGGGGTTTCAGCATCTTGCCGGTCTTGGCTTCCAGGATCGGCCGGATTTCCGCCAGCAGCGAGAGCAGCAATTTTTCATATTCCGGCATCTGCTCGATATTTTTCAGCACCGCCCAGCTAGCCGACCGGTCGATCATCCGGATCGTGTCGCCGATCGTCATGCCATTGTCCGGCACATCTTCGGGCTTGATGCCGACCGGCAGATCACCGGCATTATATTCGACGCTCTTTTCCGGAAGGGCCGTGCCAAGCTTGGCCAGCGCTTCGAGGGTCAGCAATTCGTGCGACACCATATTATGGTCGAACACGCGCGGCTGTTCGGGGTAGCAGCGATCAAATTGCTGGCGGCTGTCCTCGCCGAACACCTGTTGCGTAAAACTGTTCTGACCGGAAATCTGGTTCATCTCTACACCTCTGTCGGATCAATGATGGCGCGCCCCTTGATCCTGCCCATCAGGTCTTCGCCAAATCGCAGACCGTGAAAGATTGCACGGCGGGACACGCCCTTGAGCTCGATAGAAAAGCGACCGACATGACGACGGCCTGACCACAGACTGTCGATCATCGGATGGTCTTGCGCAGCGCAGCTGTCCATCCAGTCGATCGCCGGGTTATCGAGCAATTTGAGATTTTCCAGCTGCAGCAGCACGCCGGGCGAAAAGCGGGAGAAGGCTTCGTCAAAGGCGGTCTTGAACGAAAAGCTGCCGCGACCGCTGTGGAAATTCACCAGCATCGCCAACGGCGTGCCTTCGAGGCGGATATCATGGCGTTCGAGCTGTCCTGCCCGCGCCGCGCCGAGCAGCGCCTCGCGGAAAAAACCGCGGGTCTGTCCGGATGAATCCAGCGACGATCCGCCATAGCCCTTCCAGCCCTGGCTCTCCAGCTGGAGAAACTCCTCGATCCAGCTCTCGAGATATTTGTCGTCGCTGTGGTGACAGAAAGTCACATCGCCGAGTTCGTCGAGCCGCTTGGCCTGACGCCGCAGTTCCTTGCGCTTCTTGCCGCGAACCGTGGCGTTCAAATAGGCGTCCGGCCCGAGATCACTCTGCAGGAACGCCCGCGCTTCGCACTGGACGAGATCACAGCGGCGCTTCTGTTCGCGGCAATGGTCCCGCAGCGCCTGATCCAGTGGGCCGCCGACGGTCATGCCGTGAATATGGAGAAAGCCCGGCCAGTCGCCGCTGTCGAGCGCGCCGAGCAGATGGTGCCAGAATTCTGGTTCATATCCCTTGCGCACCAGCGGCGTGCCGAGAAAGCAGTTGGGATGGACCCAGTTCTGGATATGCGGCACCGGCCAGCGCCCGAACCGGCTTTCGGGACCGATTGGCAGCAGACCAAGCAATTGCGAACGACCCGCTTCGCCAGCCCAGAGCAGGAACAGTTGCAGATTCGGATGATGGTCGAATGCGCTAATGCCGGGCTGCAGAAACCAGTGCTCGTAGAAAATATTGGGCTCGCTCGCCTGCCCGGCCAGTTGCTTCCAGGCCTCGACGAGATCGGAATCGATCCCGGATGCAGGGTGAAATACCGCCGTTCGTTCGGATGGAGACAGGCGGTCGCGGAACCGGCTGGCGCGGATATCCGTACCCTCCACCTTCTGTAACCCACTCAAATCCATCGATATCTGCCTGTTGCCGCCAATTGATTAACCGAAGCGCAGACTAGCGCGAAATGGGTAATATGTGATTAACGCTGCGCCGACGGCAATCGCGCGGCTTCCGGCCATGAAAAACCCCGCCGAAATCGCTTCCGGCGGGGTCTGTTTTCAAACCAATATCGAGCGGGCTGTTAGTGAATGCCGCCCTGCGCCGCATAGAGCGCTGCGAGCAGCAGCAATGCGACGATATTGGTGATCTTGATCATCGGGTTGACGGCCGGACCCGCGGTATCCTTGTAAGGATCGCCCACGGTATCGCCGGTCACCGCGGCATGGTGGGCATCAGAGCCCTTGCCGCCGTGATTGCCGTCCTCGATATATTTCTTGGCATTGTCCCAGGCACCGCCACCGGCTGTCATCGACAGGGCAACGAACAGGCCGGATACGATCACGCCAAGCAACAAGGCGCCGAGAGCGGCAAAGCCGTTCGCCTGCCCTGCAACCGCGGTGATCACGAAATAGACCACGATCGGTGCCAGAACCGGCAGCAGCGATGGCAGGATCATTTCCTTGATCGCCGCCTTGGTCACCAGATCCACGGTCCGTGCATAATTGGGACGCGAAGTACCCGCCATGATGCCAGGATCGGCAGCAAACTGCTCGCGAACGTCTTTCACAACGTCACCAGCCGCACGGCCAACAGCGGTCATGCCCATCGAACCGAACAGATAGGGCAGCAACGCACCCAGTAAGAGGCCGACGATCACATAGGGATTTTCAAGGCTGAAGCTGACTTCAAGGTTCGGAAAGAACTCCTTGAGGTCGGCTGTGTAGGCCGAGAAAAGCACCAGAGCCGCAAGACCGGCAGAACCAATGGCATAGCCCTTGGTCACGGCCTTGGTGGTGTTACCCACAGCGTCGAGCGCATCGGTCTTGTTGCGGACGCTTTCGTCCAGACCAGCCATTTCGGCGATGCCCCCTGCATTGTCGGTAACCGGACCATAAGCGTCCAGCGCCACCACCATACCGGCAAGCGCCAGCATCGAGGTTGCCGCAAACGCAATACCGATCAGGCCGGCAAGCTGATAAGCGACCACGATGCCGATAACGATGACCAGCGTCGGCAAGGCCGTTGCTTCCATCGAAATCGCCAGTCCCTGGATCACGTTCGTGCCGTGTCCGGTTTCCGACGATTTGGCGATCGACCGCACCGGACGATATTCCGTGCCGGTATAATATTCGGTGATCCAGATGATCAGGCCGGTAACCGCCAGACCAACCATCATCGACCAGAACAGGGCCATGCCGGTGAACCCGCCGCTACCGTCCAGCGCGACACCGATTGGCGTGTCCATGTCACCCAGCGTGCGCATCGTGACATAATAGATCGCCGGGATCGACAGCACCGCGGTGGTGATGAAACCCTTGTAGAGCGCGCCCATGATGTTCGTGCCGCTACCGAGACGGACCATATAGGTACCGATGATCGAGGTCAGGATGCAGACACCGCCGACAATCAGCGGCAGGGACATCAGGTCGTAGAGCATTGCGCTGCCGACAAGATCGCCGAACAACAGCGCCAGCAGCACCATCGTCGCACCAACGGTCACGACATAGGTCTCGAACAGGTCGGCCGCCATGCCGGCGCAATCGCCGACATTGTCGCCGACATTGTCCGCGATGGTCGCAGGATTGCGTGGATCATCCTCGGGGATGCCCGCCTCGACCTTGCCGACCAGATCGGCGCCGACGTCAGCGGCCTTGGTAAAGATACCGCCACCGAGACGCGCGAAGATCGAAATCAGCGAAGCGCCGAAGGCCAGAGCAACCAGGGCGTCAATGACCGTGCGGTCATTGGCGGCCATGCCCATCTGGGTCGTCAGCACGTAGAAGAAGATCGAGATCGCCAGCAATGCGAGACCAGCCACCAGCATGCCCGTCACCGCACCGGCGCGGAACGCGACGGTGAGACCGGTTTGCAGACTTTCGCTGGCACCCTGTGCCGTGCGGACATTGGCGCGAACCGAAATGTTCATGCCGATATAGCCCGCGACGCCCGAAAGAATGGCGCCGAGCAGGAAGCCCACCGTTGAAATTGCGCCGAGGAAGATGAACACCAGAACCGCGACGACGATGCCGACGAGGCCGATTGCGCGATATTGGCGGTTCAGATAGGCTTGTGCGCCTTCCTGAATCGCGCCGGCAATAGATTGCATTTTCTCATTGCCGGCCGGCGCATTGAGCACCTGACGGCTGGTTATAAAGCCATATAATATAGCGACAAAGCCACATAAAATTGAAATGGTGACGACGGTCATTCCCGCATTCTCCCCTGTTTATTATTAAACGCCCCTTATTGGCGGGGCGATGAACAATTTGTATAGTGCGGGAAACGCAAGCCGTGCAAGTCCTGATTTTGACAGGCAAAAACAGGCGCTGAAAGGGCTTTTCAATGGGACCGCGTTCGAGCGGATCAGGCGTGCAGAAATCCCAAATGTTCGGGCAATTCCAGCCCTTCGCCATGGCTGTGCAGCGCCAGACCCGATCCCGGACGGCATGTCCCGACGCAGGTCAGCGGGATAGGCAAGACGGATCCCGGGCTCGCGGTGAGCAGCAGCTGATAGTCGTCTCCACCTGACGCGGCCTTGATCCGGGCTTCCCGGTCATCACCCACCAGAGACTGAAACTGCTTCGATAGCGGAATCTCTGCCAGATCGATCTCGATCTTGACCCCGCTGGCCTCTGCAATGCGCGATGCGTCGATCAGCAATCCGTCCGACACATCCATCATGCTGCTGACCAGATTGGACAATATCCGTCCCTCCTCCAGCCTTGGCATCGGGCGGGTGTGGGCTTTCAACAAGGATGCGGTAACGTCGATATCGGGCGAGCGCAGCAATCCGGATGCGATTTGCAGTCCGGCCCAGGCGTCACCGATATTCCCGGTCACATAGACCGCGTGACCCGGCTTGGCATTGCTGCGCGAAGGAACGATATGGCCTTTCGCTTCACCGATCGCGGTCAGGCCGAAAGTCCGCGGAGCATCTTCCCCCATCGCAACCGTGTCGCCGCCCAGCAGGGGCACGGCAAAGCGGTCTATTGCCTGTTTCAGCCCTTCGACAAATGCGGCGTCCCATTGATCCCCGGAGGTCCGGCCATAGCCGAGCAGGATTCCCAGCGGCTTAGCGCCCTTCGACGCGAGATCGGACAGGTTCACCGCGACAAGCTTCCACGCCACGTCGGCTGGATCGGCGTCGCGAAGGAAATGCACGCCTTCGACCATCATGTCATGGGTCATCACCAGCTTGTGTCGGCCAAACGGCATCATGGCGACATCGTCGACCAGTCCGCGGGCTGCAGGATGGGTGGTGATGGCTTTCAACCGGTCAATAAATGCTAGTTCGCTCAAGACAGGGCGTGCTCCAGTGCCATTCTGATGGAAGCGTTGGCGCGCTTGCTGACCGCGGCTTGCGGGACGAATCCATTAAACCCGTGCGGTGCGCCGGGGTATATAGACAGCTCAACCGGAACGCCGGATGAACGAAGGCGATTTGCGAAGATAATATCTTCGTCGAGAAACAGATCGAGATCGCCGCACATGATATAGGTCGGCGGCAGGCCGGTCAGATCACTCGCCCGCGCCGCCGCCGCATAGGGGCTGGCACCATCTTGCTCGGCATATAGCGACCAGGCGTGCAGCGAGGCTTCGCGCGTCCAGCCGGAGGACGGGATGTCCATATGGCCCGACGGCGTATCGTGACGGTCGTCGATCATCGGATAGATCAGCATCTGATAAGCGATGGCTGGTCCGCCCCGGTCGCGGTTGAGCAGCGCCGCGCTTGCCGCCAGTCCGCCACCAGCGCTCGGTCCGGCAAGGATGATCTTGCGGGGATCGCGGTTTGTCGCGAGCCGCTCGATCACCGCACAAACGTCATGAGCCGCCGCCGGCGAGCGATGCTCGGGCGCCATCCGGTAATCGACCGAGACCACCGGAGCGAGAGCGGAATAACGTTGCGCGGCAAGATCTTCTGCGCTGCCCAGCAAATAGCCGCCGCCGTGCAGCCAGATGATCGCACAATCGGGATAAAGCACATCGCGCCCGCGATATTCGATCACCGATACTTCGGGCTCACCGGGCAGACCCGGCATATGATATGCGTCTTTCTGCCCCTCGAATTCGGGCAGGGCCGCAGCCATCCGGGCAGAACGCTCGGCCGATGCGGCGCGTGCGCCAGCCACATCCGTCCGCAACAATTCGGAAATATGCGGCCCGTCGGCATAGATCATTTCGCGAAAGGCGGGATCGAGCCTGTCTAGAAAGTCGGACAATATTTTCCCCTATGGCAACAGGGGTATTGTTCAGCCCCTGACCTGTTTCGCTATGCTGTCGAGCAGTCCGTTGACGAAACCGGCATCCTTCTTGTTGAAAAAGGCATGCGCCACGTCGAGATATTCGTCAATTACCGTTGCGATCGGTACGTCATCATATGCGACCAATTCAAATGTGCCGCAGCGGAGAATCTGGAGCATCGTCTTGTCGAGCCGTCCCAGGGTCCAGCCCTTGGCCAGTTTCGAATCGACAAGCGCGTCGATTTCCTCGAGCCGGGACGCCACACCGATCACCAGATCGTCGAAAAAATCGCCCTCGGCCGGATGATATTGGTCATCCTCGATTTCCTGACCCAACCGATGATCGTGAAACTCCTTGATCAGTTTCGTCACCGGCGTTTTTTCCATCTGGTGCTGGAACAGGGCCTGGACGGCTGCCAGACGGGCAGCGGAGCGCGATGTGGATTTTGCGGTCATGATTTTTTCATCCGTGGCATTCCGAGGAAATTGCCCTTGCCGATTTGCAGGCCGCGCTCGCGGAGCAAGGCATAGGCCGTCGTGGCGTGGAAATAGAAATTGGGCTGGGCAAAGCTCAGCAGATAATTTTCGCCGGTGAAGGGCATCACCGTATCCTTGAAGCGAAACTCGACGTCCTTTCCGACAAAGCTCTCCATCTCGGCTTCGGTGACCGCTTCCAGACCGGCCTTTGCTTCATCCAGCTTCTCGTACAGGCCGGCCCAGTCACTCGGCGGCGGAGCCAGGCTTGGCGTGGCCACACCTTCTCTCACCGCTTCGATCGCGCCGAGCGAATGCTCGCGGCAGGATTTCACCTGATATGCAAAAGGCAGCATATCCTCGATCAGCCGCGCGCCGATAAGCTCTTCCGCCGCAGTGCCGGTTTCCTCGCAATGGGCTTTTGCCTTGTCGACCAGCTTGCGAACCGCAGCGATGATCTGCAGCTGGGACGGGATGATGGCGTCATATAGTGAAATGGTCATGGACATTTTCTTTCTGTTGATGGTCAGCGCCGGTCGAGCCGTTTTGCAATGCTGGCGGCATGAGCGGGCAAGCCCTCCGATTCTGCCAGCGCAACCGCAGCCGGACCGATATTGGCCAGCGCCTGTTCGTCGCAGTGAATGAAGCTGGTCCGCTTCATGAAATCGGTCACCGACAGGCCGGACGAGAAACGCGCCCGTCTTCCGGTCGGCAATACATGGTTGGGGCCGGCAACATAATCACCGACGGCTTCGGGCGTGTGACGGCCGAGAAACACCGAACCGGCGTGGCGGACTTTCCGGAACATGGCGTCGGGATCGTCGACCGCCAGCTCGAGATGTTCGGCGGCCAGCCGGTCGACCAGAGGGATCGCCTGCTCGAGCCGGTCGACTAGGATGATCGCGCCATTGTCGTTCCAGCTGGTCGTCGCGGTCGCGGATGTTGACAAGACCTGCAGTTGTTCATTAATTTTTGTCGTGACTTGGTCAGCAAACTTAGCATCATCTGTGAACAGTATAGATTGACTGGTTGGATCATGTTCGGCCTGGCTGAGCAGGTCGGCGGCGATCCAGTCGGGATCATTCCTGCCATCGGCAACCACCACGATTTCGGACGGACCAGCGACCATATCAATGCCGACGACGCCGTAAACCTGCCGCTTGGCTTCGGCGACCCAGGCATTGCCGGGACCGGTGATGACATCGACCGGTTTGATTTTTTCCGTACCATAAGCGAGCGCGGCCACCGCTTGCGCGCCGCCAATGCGCCAGATTTCGTCGACTCCGGCCAGTTCCGCCGCGGCCAGCACCAGAGGATTGATATAGCCGCCGGGCGCCGGGGTCACCATGATGATATGCTCGACACCGGCTGCCTTGGCCGGAATGGCGTTCATCAGCACCGAAGACGGATAGGCAGCACGGCCACCGGGAATATAGATGCCCGCCCGCTCCACGGCATTCCATCGCGCGCCAATGCGCACGCCTGCATCATCCATATAGTCCCTGTTATCAGGGACTTGTCCCTCATGATAATCACGAATTCTCAAGGCTGCGAGTTCCAGCGCAACCCGCAAGGATGCTTCCAATCCTTCCAGTGCCGCTGCGGACTCGGCCTTCGACACGCGCCAGCCGGTCTGCTCCAGATCGTGCCCGTCAAACTTGCTGGTCAGCTCCGAGACCGCTTCATCCCCACGATCGCGGACATCGCGGATGATCGCCCGGACATCAGCCGACACATCGTCATCCGCCTCGCGCCGCGCATTGACCAGCGCGTCAAACGACTGGTCGAAGTCAGCATCAGAAATAGAAAGTCGCAGAACCATCTTAGCCCCTCCTTTTCAAAGGAGGGGTTGGGGTGGTTCCGTGCCGCCTGTCGCTGACGCGAGCGATGCCACGGCATCGCCACCACCTCTTGATCCCCTCCTCTGAAGAGGAGGGGTGAGATATGTTAACCATCGGCATCAGACCTGCCCCGCCAGCTCGCGGAACTTCTGCACCAGCGGCGTCAGTTCGGCGCTGCGCATCTTGTAGGCCGCGCGGTTGACCACCAGCCGTCCGGAAATATCCAGTATCCGGTCGGTCTCGACCAGATTGTTCGCTTTCAGCGTGCTGCCCGATTCGACCAGATCGACGATATGCCGCGACAGGCCGAGCGACGGCGCCAGTTCCATCGCGCCGTTCAGCTTCACACATTCTGCCTGAATGCCCTTGCTCTCGAAATAGCGGCTGGTCAGATTGGGGTATTTGGTCGCGACCCGGAGATGCGAGATATTGCCAACCTGCTCCGCGTCATCCTTCGGTTGCGCCAGCGACAGGCGGCAGCGCCCGATCCCGAGGTCGACCGGCGCGTAAAGTTCGCTATAACCGAATTCCTCGATCACGTCGGACCCGACAATCCCGATCTGCGCCGCGCCATGGGCGACAAAGGTCGCCACATCGAACGCCCGGACGCGAATGATCGAGATATGATCCTGATTGGTCGCGAATTGCAGGCTGCGGTTGGACTTGTCAAAAAAGGCGTCTTCTGGCACAATTCCCGCCTGCTCCAGGAGCGGCAAGGCATCGTCGAGAATCCTCCCTTTCGGAATTGCAAAGATTAATGGTTTGGCCATGATGGCCGCGGCTTTACGGCTTCGCAGATGAAAGGGCAACGAGTTATGGATATTTTGGATGTCGAAGATATTGCCGAAGGAATGCGTGGCCAGGCGGAACATTGTCGGCGCAACGACGCTCCGGTCACGGCCTCCATCATCATTGCCCAATTGGCCCTGATCCATGGCCCCACCGCCTGCGGACAAAAAATCGCCCACTGGCCGGGAAAACCGCTGGAAGACGCGATGCCGCTGCGCCTTACCGGCGGCCTGCATCATCTCTATCTCAGCGGCAAGGAACCGCGCCTCGCCGACATATATGAAGGCCGAGTGACGGATCAGGATGCGATTGATCGTCTCGTCGGAGATGTGGTCGCCGACCATGATGCGCAATTGCTGCCATGGTTCGACAGTCCGCCACAAACCAATGAATCCGGACGGTCAGCGAGTTTCATGGCGGGCCTGCTCTGGCTGTCAGAGCGTGTCGGGCCGCGATTCGAACTGCTCGAACTGGGGGCAAGCGCCGGCGTCAACACGATGATGGGCCGCTATCATTATGATCTGAACGGCGCTCAGGCCGGACCGGAGGATTCGCCGATGCGCATCAAACCGGATTGGCGCGGCCCGCCGCCCCCGCAAGCCCCGGTCGAGATTGTCAGCGCCCGCGGTTGTGACCAGAACCCAATCGACCTGACCGATGACAACACCGCCGCGCGGCTCAAGGGCTATATCTGGCCGGAAATGCCCGCCCGCTTCGAGCGCATGGAAGCATCGATCGCGCTGGCCAAGCAGGACCCGCCCGATGTAGCCAAGGCCGATGGCGCCGACTGGGTTGAAGAGCAACTGGTCCTCCCCCAGCAAGACGGCGTGACCCGGGTGCTGATGCATTCGATCGTCTGGCAATATCTGCCGCA
>TARA_R110000772_G_scaffold249530_2_pt1 | contig 128394 bp, 226 predicted proteins | sample TARA_R110000772 | Tara Oceans TARA_R110000772 (sample SAMEA4397948) | marine metagenome | biome: Polar Biome; feature: [SRF] surface water layer (ENVO:00010504); material: water (ENVO:00002006), including particulate matter (ENVO:01000060) such as... | depth 5 m | reverse complement strand
TTCTTGAACTCCCAGACCCTGCCGAGAGAATTCAGTTGCGGCAATACTAACATTTTTGAAGGACTGAGCGGTTTGATTAGCTATTCTAAATAAATCAGAACCAAATTTCTGTAAATTCTTATCGCTAGCATTTAAAATTACATTAATGTCCTTTAAGGATTTTTCTACCTCAATAGTAGATTTTACTAACCCTTCAAAGGCTCTTTTAATTTGTAATACAACGCCAGCCGACGCAGCAAAAGCTAGAACACGGGCATTAGAAGCAGCAAGAGATTTATTAAATTCATTAACATCTCCTGTTATCTTCCCTAAAGGTCTTCCAACTGATCTCGTATCAAGACGAAGCTTGACTGGATTACGTTGAAACTGCTCCTGTATCTTTTTATTAGCCCTTGCTAAAGAAGCAGCGTTTGGAACTACCTTTACCTCTACTCTGTAATTGCCATCTGCCATTTATCAGATATTATTACACTAAATATGTATATTTGGAGGATGAATCATTTTACTTTTACTCCGTGTAATTTTAACATGTCCTGATAATTTAGCCTACCACCTTTCTTTTTAGCCTCTTTAGTTAAATCTACTACGTTTTCATCCCCTTCTGTAAGCTTCTCCATATCTTTTTTACTAGCCCCTGGAATAGAATAACCTCCTTCTCCAGTTTTAACTACTTTATTTTCATGAGTTCTTCTAATAGTAACAGAAGATTCAATGAATTCTATTAAAGCATCTGGATCGTCTATGTCATCAGGCAATCTAATTTTACCTTCTGATATGGCATTTTTATAATATCTGCCGTTGGAAAAAAGGTCTACTTGATAAAATGTTAAATCAATAACGGGTTTACCGTAGAACGTCATTGGATTGTCATCGCAGATAGAAAAAAAACTTAAGAATTCTCTAGAAATAGCTACCTTTTTCAACATATTCCCTGCAAACTTTTTAATAGCTTCGTTATAAATTAAAGTTAAATCAAGAATACTTCCAGGATCTATGTCATCATATTCCTCTTCGGAGAATTTTAATTTAGTTAATTTGTTATCTGAATAGAGGGATTTGAAGATATAATATTCATTTACCTTTTTTTTGGAAAAGGATTCCGCATTTTGACCTATAATAGAAGTTCTATCAGAATCTAAAGATCGATATTCTTTTTCTACCTCATTGATTCTTTTTTGAAAAGCCGCTCTGGAAGACTCTTTTGATATCTTATTTTTGGTTTCTCTTAGTTTAGACAGCTCATAGGTCAAATGACGAATTCTTTCATCTTTTTCATCTGACCAAAGATTTTCTTTAATACATCTCCTTCTATCCTCTTCATAAGTAGGAACATCTTTACTTATCGCATAATCATAATAAGTTTTCTCCTGAGTCATGATGTCACATAAGTCAGAATTGTTAAGATGCTTAATGTATATTAAGTCATAATCTTCAGAGTTTGTCGTTGTAAAACCATTTATAATATCATTAAAACAATCTTTAACTAGAAGTTTCTTCCGTTCTTTCTCTTGACGATCTGAGATCTTCATCACGTATTTCTAAAGCTTTTTTGAAGTCTTCGTCATTATCTATACCTGAACTATTCCAAACGGTTATAAGATATAAAAACTCAAGACGCATCCTTTCCATAAACGTATCGTCAGATTCTTGGATTTCATCAAATATTTTAATCCTGTCTTCAAACTCATCTTCTTTTGATCCTGCGTCTTTAAAAATGGGAATGTATTTGCCATCTTTTTCTTCATAAGAAAGGTATAAAGTCCAAAACAAGGAAGTTTTATCTTTTGCTTTATATTCGGCGGTGTTTTCGAAAACCATGTTCTGAGCGACTTGATATTTCCGAATTTGCTCTTCTACTACTTGAATCTCTAAATTAACGTCATTAATTTTAGTTTGATATTCCTTGCTTCTTTCATCCTGGAGAGTTTCTTCTAGCTTATTCTTTCTTCCAAGAGCGTCCAGCATTTCATTCCTAAGTTTTTCATAAATGGTAATTTCTTTTTTAGAGAATATACCATCGTCATCGTCAAACCTTTTAGCTAGTTGAGTTGTAGTAAGAATCCCTTTTTGAACAAGAAATGAAAATTGTTTAGAATAAAACAGGTCAGCTTCGTCATATAAAGCTCTTCCAGGCTTTCTTATGAAAAACTTTCTTTTTGTGAGGGATTTGAAGGGGCGTTTAACTTCAATCATTTCCCCTGAATCTGACTGGGGATCTACTTCTTTGCTTGGTTGATATGTTGTTACTTCTTCTTCCGATTCGAATTCGAACAGTTTCTTCATTTTTATCCTTTTTCCTTTATGTGAAAATTACCTAAATACTCTTCTAATTCTCTGAAGGTATCGTTGCCTACGTCGAGGACCCTTTTCCTAGTTCTAGAAAATCTTTCCTCGTCTATATTATAGTCAACTTTTAAGTCTTCTAATACAAATAAAAATTGTTTATTTAAATTAGACACTTTCCTCCTAACTTGTTGAAGAGCTACAAACTCTAAAACATCTTCTTTTGAAGAGTCCATCATCCTTTTTCCTTTTTTTAAACCAAATAATCTATTAAGAAGCAATTAAGCCACTTAATAGAGATTTTTATGCTCCAGCAACGCCAGAGAAGTAGATACCTTTATTACCTTGGTTGTTCCCTGCCACCTGCGAAGTCATACTAAGTGTTACAGTTTTATTATCTCCGATTGAAGAGCTGTATGACTGAGAGTCAATCTTAGTGTCCTTGACGATATATCTAGAAACGATATCTTGAGTAGATGATCCACAAGCAGGTTCTTTAAGATCAACAATAACATCGTAACTATTATCACAATCAATAATATCACTTAAGTTACCAGTAGTTAAATCTCCTACTAGAGCATCAACAGAAACAGCTACTGGGATTGGGAAATCCAAACTTCTATCGATAGCATTTCTTTTACCTAAACATTGAATAGGAGTTCGTCCTAGATCAAAACTAATATTATAAGACTGAATGCAAGCACCGTCAATATCTACACCTCCAATGTCATAATCTCCAACAGCTACATCCTCAGTAGTATTAACACGCTTTTTGATAGAAACCGTAATATCTCCAGGACGAAGAACGGAAATTGCTAGATCACCAGTAATTACTCCATCTTGGTTACTTGTTGCAACTGGAATGTGATAAGTATATCCAGTAGGAACTGAACCATCGTCTGTATTGATTGCTGGTAAAAGATTTCCAGAAACGTCATTGTCGAAAATCATATTAAGACCTTCAACTGATATAGATACAGAAGGTAGATCACCAACTGAAGCAGTAGATGAATATGATGTTAGATATCCATTACCTATTCCTATAACTTCTCCAGCTTCTGTTTCATCTCCAATAGCATCAACACCTTCCGTTGAAGTTCTAATGAAATAGTTCTTCTCATCAGCAGTCTTATTAATTAAATCTCTTACTACCGTTTCTTGACCATCAGTGACAAGTCCAAGATTCTTTTCATTAGCCATATTAGCTAAAAGATAGCTAAAGGACAAATTAACAGTTGGAGAATCTAGAATAATCCTATCTATAGCTGCTAATTCGCCAAACTGGTTAACGTCTGTTCTATTTATTCCAAAGTCATATGAAATAGATTGAATACGATGAAGCTGCTCGATAGAATTCGTAAGAAGTGAAGCAAAATTACCTTCAGTTAACAAACTAAGTCTTCCGTCGTATTCTTGAGCAACAGATAGTGTATCACTGACAACGCCTGTGGCACTGCCGAGTAAAAAATGCTCTGTTTTGGCTGGGCTAGGTCCAACAAAAAGAGCTTCTGATTGGTAAATTACTTTATTTTTTGGCATTTTTCTGTTTACTTTTTATTACACGGTTTAATTTTTTTTGAGAATCTTATTAGGACATTCTTGAATACCATATATTACTAACTTCTAAAGTGGGATCTGATTGGTCCCAAAATATATTCACAGCATTTAAAAAGCCATTAGTTGATTCGTCTACGGCTATTGTTCTTTCTGGTCCGAGATAATAAGTATTTCCACCTGTTGAAAGAAAAGGGTCCATTATACTTCCTTCTGTGCCCGTCTTAACCGTATCTTGATTAATTCCATCGTTAGAGCCAGTATCATTTGTTCCTATTCCAACTAATGTAAAATTAGAGCTTCCTTTTCTTATGTCTAATATAATTCCAGATTGAAGAGTATGTAACGCCGCTATTGAAGAGGTAAAACAATTAGATCCTCCTATAGTTAAGGTAGCTCCAACTTTCGTTGCTGGAAACATTCCCATACCACTTGTATTACCTGTGTTACCATATAAATCGGTTTTAGCTGCAAAGGTAGCTTGATTGGTTATAACTCCAACAAAATTATCAGTTAATGTCGCGCCAAATGGATTAGTGACTCCAGAGCACAATCCTATGGCAAGTCTTGGAGTTCCAGTAATATTACCAAAAGCAGCTCCGCTAATTCTCAAAGTTAAACCAATTCTAATTCGAGTCCAACTTTCTCCTACATCCATAAACCTAGCCATATAGCTATTCCCTAATGAGAAAGCTTTATTGCCTGATCTTGATACTATTAATTGAGGCATGATTAATTAACTCTGGCGTAAGCTACATCTGATATCTCTACTTTTTGTAAAGTTCTATCCCAAGAGCATTGAAAAGCATTTAAAGTTCCATCTGTTGACTCATCAACTGTTACATTCTTAGCTCCTGATAATGCATAGTTTGCTAAAGCTGACATAGTAGACTCTTCCATAACCGAAAAGAATGCATCTAAATTTGTATCGGTATCAGTTCCAGCATCGTTAGGAGCATAAAGCTTAACTGTGAAAGGAGATCCTTTTACTATTTCAATAAATAAACAGGCTCTAGCTACATCAGGTTGAGCAGACACAGAACCTAAAGCAACAGAAGAAGCTGATTCAGTAACTACACCGTCAACAACTTTCATTGCTTTAAAATCAAAACCGCTAGTCGTTCCCGTAGCTCCGTAGCAATCATTACCAGTTGCTTTAAGAGTCCATTCGGTTTCATTACTATAAAGTCCAACAAAATGAACTGGAGATTCAGCTCCTATAGGTGAAGAACTTCCATTCCCAACTCCAAAATAAAATCTTGGGGTTCCAGTGACTGGCGTTGTAGCACTTGCATCTTGAACAAAGGCTAATCGCAGCCCTATCCTCAAAGTATTCCAGCTACCACCTATATCCATGATTCTAGATATATTAGACCCAGACATCTTGAATTTGTTGTCATTTTCAGAGTCTATTAATCTCTGAACAATTGTTGTGCTTTTTAAACTTGGCATTTTTTTTAAATCGTGCTATCAGTTATATACCATCCACTCGTCCATCCTGCTCCACTATCAATATCTAATCCTCCTATTTGGTTTGTTCCAGAAGCTATAGTTCCTGTTGCATAATCCTCTATTGTATCCTCTCCTTGAAGACCTGAGTAGTTATTAGTTATAACCCAGTCACTTGTATAACCAGTTCCTCCATTTAAGGATACTAACGATTCACCAGTAGCGTAAGAATTTATTGTATCAAGTCCATTTGTGCCTCCTGAATAATTATTGCTAGATACCCACGCTCCACTCCAACCACTATGGATATTGTATAAGTTTTCATCACCTACTGTATCCCCAACATCATAACATTGAAAACCGTCATACCCACCAGTAGAGGTAGCAAGTATTTGATAGCCAGTATCTCCAGAGTATGCACAAAGAGTATAAGAACCTGGAATTTGTTCGGGTCCTGGCTCAGCTTGAGTATCACTAAGAAACAGTCCTATGTTTGGTTGTCTAGCTCCTCCAATTTGTCCAGCGAAGTCAACAGTTGCGGATTTTTGTCCTCCAATAGATGAATCGTAAGAGATGCTGTTTAACTTAATATTTTTTAATTCATATTGAGCTAGAGTATCTTTATCATCTATCCCACTAAAACATTGTCTTGGATCTTTTAGTTTGATATGAACCGTATAAGACTCATCACATTTAACTAAATCGTCTAATCTTCCTGTCGTTATATCTCCAACTAATAAATCAACGCTTAAACTTTGAGGAACTGGACCTAATATTTCCCTGTCTTTACTATAATGACTCCCAAGTTCTTCGATACTTCTACGAGGTAAGTCAAATGAATAAGAATAACCTTGTATACATCCACTAGCAACAGCGACTCCAAAGTTTTCGTATTCGTCAGTAAGATTAGCGGTATTAGAAAGATTTACTCCGTCAGCTTGAGCTTCATAAACTTTTATTTGAATATCACTTGGGCCAAATGCAGATATATCTAAATCTTCTCCATCTGGATTTCCGCTAGGTTCTGGAAGAGAATAAACTCTTTCTACTGGAGAAGCTGAATCAGGAAAAATAGCTGGAACAAAAAGACCTTGACCTCCAGTATCAAAAACCATATTCATTCCTTCAAAAGACATACTAGCAGTTGCTAAGTTGCCAATTGAAGCAGATGAACTATAAGAAGTCATATGAGCATTACCAATACCTATAACTCCAATATCAGTTCCGCTTTGATTTGGAGAAATTGCGTCAGTGCCCTCTGGAGTTGTTTTTATAAAGAAGTTTCTACTATCATCCTCTAAATCTAAAAGTCCAGATAAGACAGCCCTTCCTGCATTAACACTTAAACCAACGTTTCTCTCGTTCTGAAAACCGTTTAACAAATAATTAACATTAAGATTGACGGTTGGAGAACTTAAAATGATATTGTCAATTGCTGCTAGTTCGCCAAATTGATTAATATCTCTCCTGTTTATATTAAAAGAGGTAGAGATAGATTGAATCCTATGTAATTGATTAATCCTATTAGTGTCATTTACGTCATCCGTTCCTTGAGTTCCCGTTAAAAAATGATAACCCGTTGCTGGAGCTGGTCCAACAAATATAACTTCCGACTGATAATTTACCCTATTTCTTGGCATATTTCCTTATTCTTTACACGAAAAACTAAACTCTGGGAGTTCTTTCGTGAGTAATTTCAAAATCTATGAATGCTGCTACTACGTGAGGATTTACCTCTTTTAAGTCTTCTCCTAAAGAAGAAAGCTTCGATACAAAAACTTCTTCAACATATACATTCTCTGAGTTAGCTTTGGAAGCTACTACACCATCGTAATTATAAGCTACCCCACTTAACCAACCTCCATAAGGATTTAAAGGCATATCTTCAGGCTCTAATAAGCAGATATGTTTTCCTCTTGTGTCAACACAAATAGACTCTACTGCGTCAATCATAAAAGCACTATCAGCTAATACAATGGCTCTTATATTAGTAGTAGTCTGTTCTTTCCCTCCAAAAGCCCATTCCTTATTACTACTTCCAGCGTTTTTTATAAAAATATGAGGAACGGTTAAATCATTTGGAGCTAATCCAGTTGGATTTTGACTAATTTCAGGTCTTAATTCAAATTTAGTTTCAAATAATAAATCTTCTTCCGCTTTATCTTCCGCATTGGAAACATTTATCTCTTTTACCGCATACTCTCCATTAAGTGTATTCCCTGCTTGGTCAGAACTAAAGAAAGCTAATCCGTGTTCATAATTTACATCAATAAGATCTCCGCTTCCAGGAATTGTAAATGTTCCATTTACTGTAACTCCGCTCAATATATCTGCATTAGCAATCGAAGTATCAGAGACTGTTTGCTTGTAAGGTAGTCCGTAAGTAAAAATTCCTTGATAATTATTATTTACAGGAAAAAAGTCAGAAGATGTATTTGTAAAAGCTTCACCTTCTTTTAGGATTTCATGATCCAACCAAAGAAGAAAGCTCGCAGTTATATTATGCTTGTAAAGTCTTTTCATTTAAATCTTCTAAAGATGTTCTTCTCAAATCTGTTCATCATGTCAGATATGTATTTAAAGGGCTTAAATCGCCCAGCGTTGGCTCTTTTAATTAGTTTTGACTGAATACCTCCTTTTGATCTACTGATAGCTAGAATACTAGCTGGAACGCTTTTAAACTTTTTGAAAAATACATATTGACTAAAGCCCGACATGCCCGTCTCCATACTCTTTGCCCAACTTCTTCCAGGTTCCCAAGGAGAAGGAGTTTTTTCAAATATTTCTTTTTTAGAAGCGGTTCTTATTATAGCTTCAAATTTAAAGTTAGAACTTGAATGTCTAATGCTTATTCTTGGCTGTCTTTCTATTATATCTCTGATTTCCTGAGTAGGATTAGAGCCTGCTTCAAAACCTATAAAAGAAAAAAGATTACCATAGTTTAGGAAGCTTGAACTTGTAGTATGAGCCCCTCTTTCTATTTCTAAAGTAGCTTTATGCTCGTCAAATTCTTTAATCAATTGCTTCTGAGAGTCTCTAACTCTATCAACAACGGTATCTCTAACAAATCCTCTAAGCCTTCTAGACTTCAACACCTGATTATTGAAGTTAATTAAGAGAGCTTTTTCGTTTTGTTTAGCAGATGCCATTATTCAGTTGATTTTAAAATAAACACATAATGAGTTAGCCCAAGAAAGTTCTTTGGTGCGTCTTGAGAGTCTAAGTTATAAAACTTTCCATCTTCAACATCTAATATCGCTGTATCTTGAGGGAAAATAACAATCCTCTCCACTTTATCAGCTAAGATATAATCCCTCATATCTTTTTCTACCTCTATCCTTATCTCCCCTTCATTTTCAGTAATTTGTAAGGGACTAATATTATCAGTGCTTTGGTCGTCTTTTATAGTTTCAAGTGCATAAAATAGCTTTCCTGTATCTGGAATTATAGTAGTATTAGACTTTGACTGTGATTTAGCTCCATAACCATGCATAAAGTTAGGAGCATTAGCTAGTGTTATTTGAGTTTTCCCTGGTCTATAGACAATAATAGGAACCTTGAATGTATCAAAGTGGTCATTAATACAAACTTTAAATTCTGTTTTTTCATCGTCTGAAATTAAACTTGACATTATTGCCTTTCAGTATTTGTATTTGTAGAGTATTTAATAGTTGAACCTACGTCATTACCAACGACTTGAACGGGAACAATGCGTCCCTTTCTGTAGTTAAAGATTAGCTTATCTAATTCTTCTTGAGTCTCTTTTCTTAACTGAGCATAGACTTTACTTACTTCATTTCTATTTACCTTTCTAACCGTTTTTCCAGCTTGAGTAATTTGAATAACGCTACTTGCTGCCGCTCCTAAATTGGATCTAACAAGATTCCCATAATAATAAGCGAGCTGCATTTGTTTAAAGATATACTTTTGATTTTCGTTTATCTCTGGAGAAATCTCTAATGTAGTATTATCAACGGTAAAGCACGTTCTTAAAGCTATATTTAAATTGCCAACATTTGTTCTTAGCCAGTAAGAAATAGAAGCAACACTCTCCGTAGAAGGTTGCCCAATTTCTCTCCAAATTTCGTCTGCTATATCTTTAGTATTCATTTAGCTAATGTCGTCCATTATTTCAAAAAGTATACATCTATCTCTTGGATGAGTTAATACCCTAGATCCTGATTCATATACTTCCCATTCTGCATAAAATACACCAGCTCCGCTTACGTCACTATCTAACCATTCATACTGAACTCTACCATTCGCAGCGTCTGTAATTACAGCATCTCCACTAGTAACGTCTTCTCCATTGCGAAGGCGATACTTAAAAGATACCGTTGCATTGGATAAATCGAAAGCCGAAGAGTTTGCATCTAATACTTGGTCAGTAATAAATGGAAGCTGATCTCCTTTTTTTAGAACGAAGTCTTGCACGTTAGTAATTACACTAAGAAGAGCTAACTAAACATTAACAGCTCCCGCTTCTTTTAATAATGAAGCTATTTGAGCCATAGCTTTCGCATCTTGCTTTTTCTTTCTACCTCTTTTTTTAGGTTCATTTTTGGGAACTGTATAATCAACAACGTGATGATTAAAAGCTTTTAACAGCTCACGTCTCATTAAAGTAGTATTATCCCTTGGAACAACTCCCACTTTAGAAGAGTGCATTTGAAGATCAATTTTTGTCATATCATTAATCTTTTTTTCGTAAACTTCTAGCTCCATTGTTCCAAACTTCTCAGAGCCAGAGTATCCAAAGATTTGATCTATATTTACCTTTTTGTATTTATCCATAATCCTTTATTTATCTTGCTTACACCTTTTAATTTTTACCGTGAAATGTTAATAGAAATTCCTTGTTTGTTTGTAGAGATTTTGAATGAATTCTGGAGACTTTACTTCATCGTAAATTCTTACATCTGAAATTTTTCCATCATAACCTTTACTGAACGTGTCATTGTTCCCAATAAATATGTTAGTAGTTCCAGGAAGGAGAGTTCCAATATCCTCGTTTGGAGGATTAACTACTACTCCATTAACATAAACGTTTGCTAGTCCCGTAGTGGATATAGTCGCACTTATATGAACAAAGTTACTAACTGGCATTGGATAGGGAGTTGTAGGATTACCAATGCTCAAGCGAGAAAAAAAATGTATACCCCCGCTAAGAGTTATTATTGAGAAATTCCTATTGTCTATCATACGTTGAACACCCGAAAGAGAATCAACTTTTATCCAAAATGCAACTGACGCTTCAGTTGCATTTGCTAAAATATCGCTTCCAGCGTCTATTCTACTAGCAGCACCATTAAGAGTTATTTTATTGCCAACGGCAATATTCGTGCCGATTATAGCTCTATTATATCTTGAATAATCTTTATCACCATAAGGTAGCCATAGTAATAGAGAAGGATCTGGAACACGTCTTTTGTAATCCCAATTTATCCAGTTTTCATCTTTTGTTTCATTATAAATTTCTACGTTTGAAATAGAACCGTCAGCCCTATTACCAGACTGAGTAAGAAAACTAAAAATGCCGTGGGCATTTGTTATACCCCATGAAGAGTCAGCAATTTCCAATTTTCCATCTAAATATGCTTTAAATGTTGCATCGCTTTTAAAAACGTAAACAAGCCTGTGCCATACTCCGTCAGACACATTAGTTGCTCCACTGGTTTTGTTCCACGCTCCATTATAAAAATGAAGAGTGACCTTACCGTTATCTACACCAGTAGCCATAGTAAGACTTCCGCCATTAGAGCTTGCTAAAAATGGATTTCCTATAGCGTTAGACGCGCCTTGTGACGTATCTGTAGTTTTAAAGGAGTAAGCTATAGTTACATCGTTGGTTTCATCAAAGGAATAATTCGTAGTAATATCTATGTATCCCTGATTAAGAGATTCAGCTTCATCGTTAGAATCATACAAAGAAACTTTTCCATTTAATGTTCCATTATTTTGGCTAACAGAAGCATCTTTAAATGTTCCCTTAGTTAAAGGATTAAGCCAAGCTCCAACAAGAGAAGGATCAGTTAGTAATGGAGGTTTTGAGTATGGTTGTTGAGAATACATTATTATAAAACCGTTATTTTCTTTCTAAGTAATAAAGTGTTGAAATTTCTTCCGCTGTTAGAGCACAGTTGTAAATCCTAAAGTTAGAAATTTGTCCATTAAAAAAAGAAACGCTCGAAGTTCTAAATAATACTCCTATAGCAGAAACATTTGTCGAAATAGTAGATAGCGTTGTTGAATTACTAGAAGTATCTTTATTATTGTGAGTTAAAAACCTACTAGAATACCCATTGGAAACATAGGTAAAATGATTAAAGCTATTATTTTTAATAGAGCCTAAATTTAAAACGTTTCCAGATGTAGAAGCGTCATCTCTTAAAGAGGCATTTAATTTCCTATTAAAAGTATATATTTCAAGATGGGGGATTGACGTGGTTATAGAATCCCCTTCTGAAAAAATACAAAGCTCACCAGTGCTAGAAGGAATATACCACCCCGATATTGAAAAAACCATAGAATCTAACAGATTTAAGAATGGATTATCCACTCTACTAGAAGATCCATTAAAACTCCCAACATTCTTTCCTCTAATCGACCCCTCTTCAAAAGTTAAATCAGTTGAAGTTCCATGTCTTCCATGACCACTATAATCCAAGTCATCCTTAGATAGTGGATAATACGCTTGTAAAAACTTGGGGTTATTTAATCTTGAAAAATTCATTTATTTGTAAAACTATTAAATTAGTCCTTTTCTTGTTCTGTTGTATAGATCTTTAACTTGTAATTCCGTTAAGTCTACGTTAAAAACAAGAATTTTAGATATCTTTCCTGTAAAACGGTCGCCTATAGAATCTCTAATATTTGCACCTATTACCAAATTATCTCTTCCATCAACGAAATTAAACCACGAACCATCATCAGAACCAAAAGTTATAGAAAAAGTTTTTATATCTCCATTTAAGTAGGTGAAATAATTGTTTCCGTCAGAGGCTACGCCACAAAAATACCACTTGTCCACAAACAGAGTTTCATCTACTTCTATTTGATTTATAGATCCACCATTTTGAACTTGCAGTTTAAGTTTTGAAGATGAATTTTCAACAAAGCAATGAACAAGTTTGTTTGAAACAGATGTGTCAGCGGAGCAAAGTAAAGTTTGATCGTTCGAGAAGCTGGAAGTATTAAACAAAGCAAAAATACTCCCTTTTAAATCATTAGACCTATAGTCAGCTACTGACTTACTTACATAATCAGCAGACCCATCAAAATTAACAGCTTTACTTCCTCTAACTGGACCTTCTACAACATTTGTTTGATCAAGACTTGTTCCTACTCCGTGATTTTGCCCTACTAGATCACGAGGATTTGGATCGTCAAGCTTCCACGCAGAAACAAGGTTGTCGTCGTATTTAAATGTTTGATTTGTATAAATTTGGTTTACTTCTTGTGCTGACAAAGCTCTGTCGAAAATTAAAACGTCAGACATCTGACCTTTGAAAAACTGTCCTCCTCCTGTGCCTCCAATGCTATAATCGCCATTAGAGCTTAAAGATGTTAAGGTTTTAGACTGTGTTTTGTCGAGAATTCCGTCTATATAAAAAATTACATTTCCAGAATTATAAACAACGCTTAAATAGTGCCACGATAAATCGTTTATTGCGGAATTGGAAATAGCTGGCCCAGCCCCGTTTTTCCCAAAATTTATTTTATCATCTGTTTCTAAATAAAACACCCATCCCCCAAGTGCTCCCCCAATTAATCTGTCTGTTGCACCAGCCGAACTTATTCTATCTCTTTTAATCCAAACACATACAGAAAAATTAGTTAAATAATCTAAATTCCTTATATTGATAATGTCGTCAGACCCATCAAACTTAGAAACTTTTCCATGTAAACCATTAATAATTAAAGGGTTACCGTTAACAGTCCACCCTTTACGTTCCATTTCTGGAATCGAATCTCCCAAGCTTTCAGCGAAAACCGCTCCTACCTGTTTGTATCTTTTAAGTTCTCCCACTTTAATTCAAATCGGGTTTAGGCATTTTTCCTTGTAAAGCAGAATAAGTAGAAACGCCAAAAAAGTCTTTCAAATTAGCGATCCAATCATTAGACATTGCTTTAGTTACAGAAGGATCAATAGCTTGTATTGCTGTGTTATACTTAGCCTCCGTTGAGTAGTCATTAGGATTTAACTGATTAGCCTTAGCAATAAGTCCTTGAGTTTTCTTTAATACGGTTTCAATCGTTGTAATTTTAATATCAAAACCCGCTTTCTCAAAATGTCTAAAAAGAGGACCAACCATTTCTTTCCTAGTATAACCCGCTCTAAGCATACGAGTTATAGCATACATTAATTGTCCAATTGGCGTATTATCAACAGGCTCTGCTGCTTTAGGTTCAATTTGACCCCAAACCAAATCATTTCCTTTGTCTGGCATATCAAATCCAGGTAATATAGTTTTAGTTTCCATAATTCTGCTTTCTAAAAAAATTCAATAAAGTTAAGAGCAATATCAATTTCGGTTGTTCCTTGGCTAGTTTCTCCAGTAACCGATATTATATTTCCTGGATTAAGATGTCCAGCATGTATATCGCTAGTTAAATCTATAATTTGAGATGATTTATCTGATAACGTCATAGCAAATAACTCCGCAGCCCCAGCTACATTAATACCCGTAGCAGAAGTATCTTTTTGCACTACGGACGTATTTGTAGATACATCTGTCCATACAGCAGCAGTTAAAATTGGATTAGCATAAAAACGTAAAGTTACTTCGCCATTACCAGCACTAAAAGCCGAAGACCCGCTAAGAATATTAACTTTTACTTTAACTCTATTAACTAAGCTCTGATATATAATTTTATTTCTTATAGAGATTAAATGCTTCTCAGTCGTTGTAACTCCCGCAGTATTAGCACTAACCCCTCTCCTAATTCCAAGAAGTTCTTCTTTACCCTCTGTAAATCCCGCCATAGATCCAGAATACATAACTATATCAGAAGTATTGGATGTATTTTCAACGCCAGCAAATAAAGAAAATGTAGGATTATCTACGGATGGTATTGTAACAGTATTAGCGTATTTTATTCTATGAACGATAGTAAAAACACCAGTCTCTGGATTTTCAATAGAAAACTCTATAGCACCAAATCCCAGCCATTGATATCTAATTTGATAAACATTACCTTTTGTTGGGTCTAAAGTTACTCCAGAATCGCCAGTTCCATCAAAGGTATCTTGATTCCAAGAGGATTGATTAACCACCGTCGTTGTAGTGCTAGCTCCAGCTAAAGTTTCAGCAAAGGTTGCAGCAACCCCAGTAGTATCTGTATCTACAAAAGAAAATGTTCCAGATTTATCTCCTGGAGATCTAGAGCAGAAAGATATAGTGGAACTTCCACCAGTAACTCCTATTTTATGTAGAAGCCATCCATCTCCAACGGAATCAAAACTAGTAGCTACAATTTTATCTACAACTTCATCTACAGTATCTGCGTTTGCAACGGCAACTACTTTTGCATCACCGTCAAGAGTTATCGTTATATTTCCAGCATCAGTTACAGCACCAGCAGTAATCGTTAATGTTTGAATTTCTGGCTTTCCACCTTGCTTTCTTTGAACTCCAAAAGTAGCTCCATTAAATCCGAAAAAGTATCCATCGAAAGGTTCTCCTATTCCTATAATTTGAGTTGAATTAGCCGCTCCAGCGGTAAAAACAGCGGTTCCTCTCCAAAGTCCTCCTTGTCCTGGATTGTATTTAATTAAATCTTTACTTATTAAATGAGCTATCCTATTAGCTGACGCGCCAGTAGATAGCTTGGCCATATTATTTACAGAGCTAACACTCCCACCATTAGAAGTGGAATCAATTAAAATAGCATTAATATTGTAAGGAAACTGTAACTGAATCTCTGGAGTTAAATTCGCTACAAGCTCTTCTCCAAAAGCTGTTTTCTGATTAACAGCGGTAGACCCAACTGCGTTTGGATCAGTTACCAATAATTGACCTTGATCATTTTGATTTAACGACATTATTTAAACTTTTATAAGATTTTTTATTAGCTCGTAGTGCTTTATTTGAATTGCAGCAATCTCATCTGCCCGCGAGTATTGAAATTGTTGCCACAGCCGAAGTTCCGCCAACTTCTCCAAGAAAATTAAATCTTGAATACTGTCCCTGTCTTCTACTTGTTAAACCATAGCTTCCAGTAGCACTTATAATCGCTTTGTTGCTAGAGATTGTCATATCGTTCACATTATCATTCTCAAGTTTAGATGTGAAAAATAATGCGTTGTCAACAGACTGTTCAATTGAACCCGTTATATTTGTATCTATAGCTGAAACGTCAACTTGATAAGTTATAAATTCATGATCACTAACTTCCGTTGAAGGAGTGTCGCCAGGAGCTGTAAGAGCTGTATGCTCTGTTTTAAGAAAATTAGATATAGCTGGAGCTACGTCAATGATCTGTTCTACTCCTTGTGTAATATCGTGAGCTGCATCAACCTGTCTTCCAAGGTCATCATGCCATACCTCTACTGGTTGACCATCTGGAATTTGATTAGGAGTGCCAGACTGGGCTAAAGGCTGTTCAACAAAAACTGTTCTTCCGTATTTTTCTTGTTTCATTTTTTAACTCTTACTCTATTATATCTTTTTTGCTGTTTATAAGTGACATTAATATTGGACAAACTGAATTACCGTCTACTCTATCCACTCCATTTGGTAAACTATTCTGGACGTAATCAACCGCACTATTCAAACGTTTACAACTGTCAGTTAGAATCGAGTTTTTTAATGAGCCTGTATGTTCGCCAACTATTTCATCTAAATATGAATCAAGAACAACTTCGACTTGATCTTTTTGTCCGCTTTCTAGTATAACTTGTTGATAATTTTCATTCATTTTAGTAATTCTTTCTTGTTGATACGTATAAATTTTTAATAAATTCTGGAGATTTTATTTCGTCGTAAATTCTTAAATCTGAGATTTTTCCATCAAGAGTGCTATCTTGCCCCGTTGTATTTCCTATGTTTACATTAGCAACAGAAATAGGAGTCCCACTATCTTGATTTGGAGTTCCTGACAACACTCCATTTATGTAAAAATTAACTATCCCCGACGACATTCTTGTTACTGCAACATATATCCATTTATTAGCTTGAATGGAATTTGCGGCTGACGTTATTGAAGTAGATCCGTCAGACTGGACAAGCAATGAAGAGTTTGCTCCTCGTGAAACAAAAAGAAACCTTGCATTATCTATAATTCTTCCGTTAGATCCTTCTCCAAATGAATTTATATTGATCCAACAGGACATTGAAATATCACCAACTCCAATAAAATCACTTCCAGTATCTATTTTGCTATCAGTACCATTAAAAGTCATCTTATTACCAACAATAGTATTCGTGTTAGTTAGAGTTCTTTGATATCTACTATAATCTTTATCACCGTGAGGTAACCATAAAAGCAAAGAAGGATCTGGAACACGTTTTAAATAATCTTCACGAATCCAACTTTCGTCTTTTGCTTCGTTGTAAAATTCAACATCTTTTATGGGACCTACCCACTCATTCTGATTAGCGCTAATATGTTTCCCTATTGCCCAAGGAGTAGAGCCTTGATTATCTTTAGCCATAGGAGAAGAGCTTTGAAAAATTCCATCAACGTAAAGTTTTACATTAACATAGTCATATGTAATAGCTGCTCTATATAATTGACCAACTATCATAGAAGAATTTGACTCAAGCTCAATTACATCAGTGTCAACAGAAACAAATCTAAATAGTAATTTATCATTATCTTTTTTCCCTAACTGAATTGTAGTGGACCCACCTGAAACAGCGGCTCTTCTACTGGAATCTAGAACATTCGTTGAAAAGGTTGCGAAAATTGAAAAATTATCGGAACTATTTATTAAATTAAATCCGCCAGATAAAACTATTCTACTATCTACTCCATTAAACTTTCCACCGTTTTTTAAATAACTAACGTCCGTATTAGTTCCGTCATTTCCTTTATTAGAAGCATCTTTAGCAGTATAACGAGTTTCCTTATTTAACCAAGCTCCAACTAAGGAAGGGTCAGTTAAATCTGGCATTACGCTATATGGCTGTTCTTTATAGCTCATATTGTATTATATGATTGTCTTTTACGGCTCATATTGTATGGCTGTTCTTTATAACTCATTTTTTGCCTTTTTATCTTTTACGTTCTAAATTATAAATTTCCTTTATTTCGTTTTGGGTTAAAGCACAATCGTAAACTCTAACATTATAAACGTTTCCTTCAAAATAATTTCCAAATGCGTCTAATCTTTGTCTGCCAATGTATATATCAGAATTGGAAGCTACGTTTCCTATCAAGCCTTTGTTAGATTGATAAATTGAATTATCTGAAAAATTAGCATTATCAGCGTCAAAAACTACAGAAAGAAATAGGTGACTATCTAAAAAAGCTTCAGAAAGTGAGTCTTTATATTGCCCGTTTATGGTTGAAGCTAGCTCTCTTAATCCAGGAGTAGTGTTGATTCTATACTCAAACTTCATGGTTGAGTCATTGCTAGTTCCTTTAAAAATAATAAACCGAAGAAGGGAAGCATTTTTCTTGTTCATCCAAAAGCTTACAGTCGCTGATCCATTTAAAGCTAACCCTTCGTCATGAGGAATTCGAACAAAACTCGATGAACCATTAAAATCAGCTATACTTTTTCCATTAACAGGACCGTCTTCATAAGTTAAAGCCGTTGGGATACCGTGTCTATTATGTCCAGATATATCTTGAACTTCACCTCCAACTTCATAAGCAGAAGAGAGGGGCCAATAACCTTGTAAAAAAGATGGATTACTTACTCTACTCATTATATATTTCCTCTTTTTATTTGTTCGTAAAGGTGTTTGACTTGTAATTGAGTTAAAGATTTATTAAAAAGAAAACACTTAGACATTTTCCCATCGAACGTTCCTGCATTTATTGGATTAGTTGACCCTAAATATGCCTCTGTTAAATCTGGAATAGTAGCGTCTCCAGATGCTGACGTTATTAATTCATCGTTTTGATATAAATTCCACCCGTTAGCTCCAGGTTTAGCTGAAACAGTTACCATATGCCAAGAATCTCTTTTTACATTGCTGGACAGCGCTATAGAATTAACTCTAGTAGATTTAAAAGCTCCAAAATATCCAAGTCCATCTGTAAACGGATAATGATCTTTTACTCCACTGTCTGATACAAAATACCAAATTCCAGTTTGACCTGCGCCTAAAGGAGTAGAAGCATCTAACTTTAAAAAACAAACCACACTCGCTTCAGTTGAGAGCTTATTAGAAATATCTCCTAAACTAAAATAATCATTACTTCCATCAAGTATAACAGCTCTGCTTTTAGAATTCAGTCCCTCAACAACATTACTCTGATCCAAACTTGTTCCTACTCCATCGTTGTTTCCAATTAAATCACGCGGATTTGGATCGTCTAAATTCCAATGAGATACAGCAGAATCCATGTAAGAGAAAACTTGATTTGTGTAAATTTGGTTTACTTCGTCTATTGACAAAGCTCTATCAAAAATTATTAAATCGGAGATTTCACCGTTTGAATATTGATTAGCAGTATCCTCTCTTCTTCCAATGACTAGATCATGAGACGAAGACGTTAAAGCTAGCGCTCCTGAACCACCTGTGCCAGAAGTTAATGAGCCATCAACGTAAAAATTAATCTCGCTTCCAGATGCCGTTACTACAACGTGTTTCCAAGACCCATCTCTTAAAAAGCTAGGTCCGTCGTAAGCAGAAGTTCCATTAAAGGCAAACCTTAATTTATCTCCTACGCCTCCCGAACCTTCCCTTTGAACTGCCCATCCATTACTTACATATCCTCCGTAAGATATAAATGTATAAAAAGTGGGAGAATTCAACTGCAAAGGATTGATCCAAAATGAGATAGAAATAGACGATCCTTCTAAATTTAGATTAGACGATCCTGCGTTTAAATAATCACTACTTCCATCAAAGTTTGTCCCGCGACGACCACGAGAAGTTTTAATTACCTCGGGATTTCCGTTCACAGTCCACCCTCGACGTTCCATTTCTGGAATCGAGTCTCCCAAGCTTTCAGCAAAGACCGCACCCGCTTGTTTATATTGTTTTAATTCAGGCATTAGTTACCTCCTATCCATTTCACGGTATAGGTCCCGTCAATATATCCAGTAATTAAAGATCTAACGTATTTATGTTTTTCGTCAGACAGAGAAATAGCGAATGTATCATTCTTCAAAACGTTCTCGTCGTGATTAATAATATAAAACGAATCATCAGGACTTGTTTCAATTCTTAAGTGAGCACCAGATGTAACATTAGTTGCTTGAACGTAGAACGTATTCTTATTATAAACGTCAACCTCTAAAACCGTTCCTGCGCCATCGGCAGTCACAGCACTAAGGAGAGTCTGTTCTCCTACTTGAGACAACGCAGGGCTCTGTTCTTCGACTTTAAGGACATCCTGGGAAACGTCGAACCCTTTAATAACTTGTCTTCCTAGATCATCATGCCAAGGAGCAACAACATCTCCATCTTCGTGTTGAGTTGGAACGCCAGATTGAGCTACGGCTCCAGCAACGATAACTTCCGCATTAAATGAGTCGCCTGTTCTTTGAAAACCAGAATCTAAAAGGTTTTCTATTACCTCTAGATGCCTGTTGCCAGTATCAGTAAGAGCCTCTAAAGAATCTGTGTTATCATGAATATCTCTAAGAATATCATTCCCAGAAGCTATTAGCTGATTACCAGTATTTATAGCATTCTCAACTTGATCAGTATTAATTTCTAGATTATCAATACTTACCTCAATAGTATCGGTATTTCCAGAGATTGCTTGGAGAAGTGCGGTTTGATCTGTAGATGCTGCGCCCCCTTCAAAATCCTGTTCGGTTACAATTCTATACTGACCAATCCCACTGTCATAAATATGTATAGCCTGCTTGTGAGGGTAGTTACTGCTCTCTGATAAAATATTACTTGCTGATCCTGCCATATTATTTAATTAGTTTTTGAAGAGGGAGGGTAGAATAGAGAAGTTTTCAGAAAACGAGGATTCGTTTTCATTCAGCTTTTCTAAAAAAGAAGTCCTCTAATGGACACCCATGACTCTAGGTAAAATGTTTTTAAGCTGCTACTTATTACACAGAAAAATTATAGAGTGAACTTATTAAGGAATAAATGAGGGAATTTCTGCTTTTGGTTTTCTACGTATTCTAGGACTTTTGGGTTGTTCCATTTGCGATCTAACTTTGGAACTGGGAATTGACGAAGGTAATCTATTATCGCACAAGCTCTTATTCCGCAAAATGAAATTTCATAACATTCTGCGTGTTTTAACTTTCTGACGTTTGAACGTCTTTTTACCCTACAGCATTCGCTAAAGTTGTCCATTATAGACTCTTTTATCCATTCTAAAATAAGGTAACTAGAGCTATCTATTTTAATTCCAACTTGATCTGTCTTTATATTATAGTAAATACAACCATCTCCATCAATATATCCTATAATGAGACATAACTTTAAAAAATTATCATAGACATTTGGAGATTGCATTCTTCTTGTTTTATTAGGTATTAAGCCAAAGTTGTCTTTTAGAGGAACTTTCCACTCTGGGCAATTCATTCCTATCCTAACGGTTTTACCCTTCTCTCTTGTTTGATAATTTAAACTCGCGTCACAATCACTATCTTTTAAAAATCTACTTATATGAGGTTCGTCTTTGGTAGATATTTCCCATTTTAAAGCGCAGCTCTTTTCTCCTTTATATTGTATATTGCCGTCCGCTAAAAATATACCAGCCCAATAACAGTTTGTTTTATCAGGAGTATCCCAGAAAGTTTCATTTACTTTGTAGGTTCTTTTGACATAGTTACTCTTAAGCCCTAATATTACAGAATGGTCTTGACAAGACTGCCCCGTTCTATTTAAGAGTTTTCCTATCTCTTTAAAACTAAGATTCTCTAAGTTTACTAATTGTTCTAATCTCTGGTCCTCTTCCAAGGTCCAATACTTATAATTTTCTGATTCTAATCTAAATGACATACGATTATTTATACTACTGCTCTGGTTTACTATTTTAAAAAAGACTAGGGCGAATTCCCTAGCTATGCATTATTATATGTAGATGCAAAAAAAACCCAAGTTTTTATACTTGGGCTTTTCTGTAATTGTTGTAAGTCGTTGATTATCAGTGATTTACACCACAAGGCCGCACACACTGCGCGAATCAAGCCCTATCCTGCCTTCGCTGATTGATCCCCAGAAGCCCATCTTACCACGTCTTTCAACGTCGAACTGGTTATCAATAGAAGCATTGAAGGTAGATCCTGTTTCTCCGTCACGCTCAACTGGGCGAACAAACGCATCTCTTGTTAGATCAAGACCAACTATGATTTCGTCATCATTAGTACTAAATGCTGTGCCTGAATGAGCAACATTTCCAGCGAATTCTGCAAACAAAGAGTTATAACGTCTTTGTGTTCCAAACTCATTTAGATCAATAATATTAATACCGAAAAGCTCCTGCCTTCCACCAGCTGTAAAGATCTCTCTACGAGTTGTATCGTCAAGAGCAATACCGTCCTGAGTAGCTCCAGCAGAACCACCAGCAGGGTTATTAACATTCATAGGATTATAAACAAACCCACGAATTTGTTCTGTGATTTCAGGGGAGACAAAAATATCTGTAACTCCACGAGAATTGAAATCGTCAGTAGAACCACCAGCCCAAGAAGCATTAATTCTCTTAACAAGAGTAATAAGTCTGCTTAGATCGTCAAGGACAAAAACGCTTTCTGTTCTTGATTGGATGATATGATCAAAGGTGCTATTAGTGAATGAATCACTAGAACTTGCATCAGCAAGAGCCTTCAAGACAACAAGCCAAGCATTACGCTCCTGGGTTAGGAGAATCTCTTGAGCCATACGGTTAACTGCTCCACCAACAACGTCTAATCTAGCTTGACGAGCATATTTAGAAAGGAAAGAAACGGCACTATAAAGATTATAAGTGCTGAACTTCATTTCGTTCATTCCTCTAACTTCACTAGTAGGTAAGCCACCAGCCATTGTTTGAGACCATACAGAAACATGACGGTCGTCAGTTCCATAGTAAAGATCTAGTGGGAAAGAAGGATCACCATCTTCATCAAAAGGAAGATCTGTATAGATCAATGAAGAAGTTCCTTGAACGCTAAGTAATTTAGATACAACAGGACCTACAAACTTAGCAAAGATTTCTTGAGCTTGTCTTGCGACCGTCTTATCCTTACTGCCCATTGCTCTAACAAGGGCTAGATGTTCGGTATTATCGTAATCTAATTTGAATTTTTTTATTTGATTTTCCATTATATTATTCTTATTTTAGATTTAGATAGCGTGAACGTGAACAAGAACGTCTCCGTTTCCATCATGAGGGCCTAAGAAAGTTCCGCATTCGTCAGCTCCAGTTAGATTTAGAGTTCCTCCGTTTCCAACATATGCAACTTCACCTCCATTAGGATAACCTATGACCTGTCCGCTATCTAGAAGGACTGTTCCGCGAACCATAATAGGAACTGCTTCTCCAGACCTTACAATTGATTTCTCAATTGCTTTACTTGGACGATAAATAAGCTGCTCTGAGTTTTCATCAGTTTCAGCGACTTCTGCTAGAAGCATACCGATTGTTCTGTCTCCAGAATCGGCTGTTTGAACGCGAGCTTTGACAGTCCAACGAAGAGTAGTCGTATTTGCATACCCTCCTCCTAGATCTGCATGTCCAAGATCGTTTGTGTTTAAAAAGCCTTCACCAGCCTTTACTTTAACAAGTGTTCCTGCGTCAGCAGCAGCACCATCAAAAGCGAAGAATGGGATGATTTCATGATCATCTACGTCTCTAAGTGGTTTTATATTATTAGCCATTTTCTTATATACTTATTTAATTGTTTCGTTAGGACTAAAGCTTGCTTCTAGCTTTTTAGCGATCCCATCTTCCATAAAGTTGTCAGTAGTATTAGGGATGCTACCTTCTTCTTTTTCAGCAGTTGAAAGAATTTTCTTAAAATCAGTCGTTGATTTATCTTCGTTTTCTTCTTTCTTAGAAGCTTCGATCTTTGCTTTCTCTGCAATAACCGCTTTGCTTTTATCCTTAAGTAGAGTAGCTAGAATGCTTTTCTTAAATGCATCGAACTTTTCTTCATCTAAACCTGCAATGGATTGGATGATTGCTTTCCTATCCTCGTCGTCAAGAGCATATTCTTCTTCAAGTTCTGCGACTCTAACATTAAGCAGATCTTTAGATTCCCTTTCGTCATTTTTTGTAGAAAGAGACTCGAATGTTTTAGTTAGCTCATCGAACTTGGCTTGAAGTTCCTCGCTAGAAGTTACAAGGTTATCGTAATCTTCTTTTTGCTTTGCGGTTGCTCCATCCTTCGCTTCAATGTCAGCTTCATATTTCAAAGAGGCTTCTCCAAGCTTTTCATTAATATAAGAAGCTACCCAACTGCGAACGCTTTTTACTTCCGCTGAAGCAAGCCATTCTTGTGTGATATCTTGTGGTGTTTCTGGATTCTCCATATCTTTTCTATTTGTTACATTAGTTTTTTTACTTTGTGAAAGAATTTCTTCTTTAACAGTATTTAATACATTTTCTTTTATACTATCGTAATCAATCGAAGCTTTCGTCTCTGTCTCTCTTTCAACTTTAGCTGTTACCCCGCTTACGTCTCCTGCTGGATTATCAGTTAAACCTATTCCAACCCCAAGAGAGTCTTCTCCTACTAGTCTAACAATTCTTTTACCTTCAATGATTTGATTGTGAACATTTAAAAGTCCTTTAGCTTTCTTTTCATCCGTTTCGAACTTTGCTTTGGAGACTTCTATTTCATCTTTATTTATTACTCCTATTTGAAATTCTGAAAAAGCTACCTCCCACGAAGCACTAATTTTAGAATACAAATCGGAATTTTCATCATTTGACTCTTCTATTAAAGAAGCGATACTATCATTAACTCTTTTCCAAATAACCCCTCCAAGAGTTACATTAAAAGGTTCATCTTCTTTTATCTTAGATTCTAGTTGGGCTTCTGTAAGTTCATCTCCAGATTCTCTATCTGTGAAAGCATAACTTGTAATAACGCCAACTACATCCTCAGTTTCATGATCTAAATTTATAGGCTTGTTAACAAATAAAGGAGCTAACTTTTTAGCAACTACTCCATTTGCCCCATCTCCATTAAGATTAAATACATTAGCTACGTAAGCATCAAAAGCTACAGGAAGTAGATCTTCATTAGCTTCGATAATCTCAGGTATAAGAGATTTAATATTGCTAATAGCAGCAGAAGAGATCATCTTCTTTCCCTTTTCGTTTGAAACGGGCTTAGCTATACACTCAAATTTGGTCGTATAAAGTTTTTTAGCCATAATTACATTCTTTCCTTAAGAAATTCGTTTAGATTACTATCTTTAGAGGCAAGCACTCTTTGTTTAATAACCTCTATATCGTCTTCCATTCCAAAGGCTGAAATTGCTTTTTTCATTTGAGTTGCACTTTTAGGATGAGGAGGATGATTCTTTTGATGCTCGTAAGTATAATCGTAAAATCTATTTTCTAAATAATCCACTCTTCTGCCTACCGAGTTATAAATAGAGTCCATTTCGCTATATACAAAGTCATATAGATTAGATATCTTCTCCTTTAAGTTTTCTTCCGTGATATTTCCTTTGACCATAAGAAGCTCCTTCTTGATTTCGCTTCTTTTTGCTTCTATATCTTTTTTAATTTTTAAAGACTCTTCTTTTAGTTCTTCTACCTTCATAATTCAAATTACACAGTTTTAATAGTTAATTACCTATTTTTTATACTCCTTCTTCTTCTAGTCTCACTACAATCTGATTAGACGTAGGTCCAAAAGCTTTAAATGTTAATAAGCCCATTGAGTTAGCACTTAAACCAGTTGGTGACAATCCGATATGGTGAACCCCTTCTTCAAAAGCAAAAGTTCTAGCAGTTCCATCTGTATAAATTCTAAACTGTTTCTCTTTATATAGTCCTTCTGCTGGAAGATTAGAATAGAGAAAGTTCATATTAGTATTTAAGCCAGAAATGGTTTCAAATGGCTCTCTACCAAAATCAACTGTAAGATTACCACCCGCTACCGCATTAATTCCAAGAAAGTCCTGTTTTCTATTTAATTGATCTATTGTAACGCCAGCTTCTGAATTTAAAAATATTCCATTTTCAAAGAAAGCGTGCAGCGTATTCTCACCAGAACTTGAAGTTCCCAATTGATCAGCTAAAACTAAAGCTCCTTTTTCTCCAGCTCTTACAAGTGAATTTTTGCCAAAGATTGCTGAATGATCAGCTCCAGCTCCTATATGATTATTCTGACCTCCTAGAATTGTAGAATGATCAGCATGAAGACTATTATCTCTACCACCTATAATAACAGAATGTTGTCCCGTTAGTTTATTATCTCTACCATTTAGAATAGAAGAATAACTTGAATCTCCACTTATATCATTTCCCCTACCTGCTCCAATAAAAGCTCCAGTTGCGCGAGCAGTATTCATATGACCCCCAACAATTGTTGAGAATTCTTCTGAAGCGTAGTTATCTTGCCCTCCTCCAACAAAATTCTTTAATCCAGAAGTAGAGTTATTAACTCCTCCAACTATTACGCTATGAGGACCCTCTATTATTTGATTTCCAGATCCACCTCCTATAACAGAATGAGTAGAACCTTCGTTGTCCTGGGTATTTCTTTCTCCACCTCCTATAAAAGAATAATCACTGTCTAATGAAATAGCATTACCTAAACCTCCTACTATTGAAGAACGTTCTCCAGATATGCCGTTAGAATCACCACCACCAATGAAATTATATTTTCCAGTAGACTCATTTTCAAAACCTCCTCCTATAAAGGAATAGTCTCCTTCGTCTATTTTGTTGTTATATCCTCCTCCAATACCAGCATACCTAGATTGGTTATTAATATCGTTATTAAATCCCGCACCAATAAAACCGTAAGTGTTTTGGCTTTCAATGTTATTATTTTGTCCAGCTAATATTCCAGCAGAAAGAGCATCTACAGTATTGTTTATTCCAGCTCCTATAATAGAACTGTTACCATAAACTTCATTTGATACTCCAGCTCCAACTATTGCATTACCACCTGTAACTTGGTGACTAGATCCAGCAAGAATAGCATTGTCTGCGCCTGTTTGAATAGTATGAGTGCCATAAGATCCACCTAAAATAGTTCTAATCTTAGCTTCTCCACTTACTTCTATATCAGTAAAGTTACCAGTTGAAGCATTTATTTCATTAAAACTTAGCCCTTCGACTTGTCCACTTAATAAGATATCGGTGATTGTTCCTTGATAAGCAACTCCATTTCTTATTAAAAATAAAACATCACTACCTTGAAGGTCTGTAACTGGAGGTAAATCTGTTAATTTTTTATCTTGTCTTTCTGTAGCCATTCCTTTTTCCTTTTAAAATATTACACTAAATTTAAAATAAAGGAGGATAATCTACTACAAATCGATTACCGCTATCATCAGTTAAATATAGTCCACCTGGGGTTAATAAGTTGTTTCCTATCTTATGAATATTTAAATCTCCGCTTATAAAAAGACCTTGGGAAAGATCTTCTGGATTAATTTCCGCAGTAAAAGTTAACTTCCCATTCTCAAAACCTCTAACTTGAGAAGACCTATCAGAGCTTTCTAATAGCCCGTTTTTCAGATCAAATCTAGAAACTATCTGTCTTGGAGTGCAACCATCAAACATTTTTATAGAAACATCATAACGCTTATCCTCGTTAAGAGCGTCAAAGAAAGACCCAGTTTCCGTTTCTCCCACTAAGTAGTTTAATGTAACGTCAGCTATTATTGGATAATTAATTTGCCTATCAACGGGCAATTTATATTCTAAAAGATCTAACGGCTCACGCTCTAAAGAGAAACCTAAATCAAAAGACTGAATATTTGTATTTATAGCGTCTATTCCAAAATTAAGTATGTCAGAATTATCAACCCCAGATATTTCAACGGTTATATTCCCAGGAGATATTACAGATAAGTCTGTTTCGTCATATACCTCAAAACTAGGCATATTGAAATGAATATTATCTAAATGTTCTCTTGTTTTAGCGTCTACAGTAGGAATTACTTGACCACTTCCATTATCATAATACTCTATATTCTCACACGTCCAATTAGTTAATACAGTTGGGATTTGTCCTACGGAAGCTTGAAGATTATAAGCTCTAAGATAGCAATTTCCAAATCCAATCACTCCTAATTTAGCGGGATCTTCAATTCCCTTTAGGTCTTCCCCTTCTTCAGAAACTCCGACAAAGATATTTCTTCTATCTTGATAATTCGGATGAGGCCAAAAAGGTTCTATTAGTGGTTGGTCTAATTCTCTACCATCCAATCGTTGTAGTAAGTTTACATTAAAGTTATCTTCGTAATATGCAGCACCGCTATTAGGATAATCATATTGAGGATAATTGACGTTTAGCCCCATTCTCGCCTCATTTTTTAATCCTCCTAAAAGATGAACTATATCCAGGCTAACAGTTGGAGAATTAATAACCGCTCTTTTAACCGTTCCCTTTTTACCTAATTGAGTAATGTTCTCTCTCTGCACATTGAAGTTATAAGAAACGGACTGAACTCTAGAAAGATCCATTAATAAATCATTGTTAAGAGGATAATTAGCAGTATCATCATTTAAACCTCCCGTATAGTCCATAAAATGATACCCAGTATTTGGAGCTGGTCCAATTGCAACTCCTTTAGTGTTGTAAATATTACTATTTCTCATCTACTTCACTTAAATAAAGAATGGAAGCGAGATAATTAGATGTCTGGTGCTTCTCTGCCATTTCCGCTACTTTGTCTTGACGAGACATATTTTTCATCATCGGATTGTCTACATACTCAGCTATAATAGAATCTTTACCCCAGTCTTCTATCTCACAGTCAGAAACTATAACTTGAGTTACTTCGTCAGCTATTTTAGATAGTTGTTTTGAAACTCTTTTCTTGCTAAATTTTTCCTTTAACTGGCTTACTATTTTATCATTTAACTCTCCAGCAGCTACTAAATTAGCTTTAACTTTATTTATATCAATTAAATCTTTTACTTTCTGAGCACTTGACCCACTAGGTCTACCATTTTCTTTCTTCTGAGCTTTTGGAGCTACAGCGTTTTGCTCTTCTTCGATGTCATTAAGAGCATTACCACTAGTCAAAGGAAAATAATAATTTTTATCCTGTCTTAGTTTGGTATATTTTTCTTGCGACTCTAAATTTTCGTCTGGAGTTGGTAGTCTTCCCGTCTCTATAGCTTGAATCCCTTCATCGGCACTAAGGATGCCAAGTTCTATCAAACGAGTAAATAAACGCTTTTCCTGAACGGAATCTTTAAAGTCAAGATCTTCAAATTTAGGAGTTGGGATAGATTTAAGTTTAAACTCTTTAGCTATCTCCTCCATTTCAGGGATAAGAAAATCTTCTAAAAATTTCTGCCTAGCCTGCTTTAGTCTTTCTAGGAAAATATCAGTTTTATTAGATTGATTGGAAAATTTCTCCCCGCCAGAGGAAAACAATATATTATTTAGTCCTTCTTTTATATCTCTATCAACAACTTCGTATTTTTTAGGATCAAGAATTTTATCTATTTCAGGTAAAACCCATTTTGCCTCAGTTGTATAATCAGAAATGATAACTCTACCAACAGACTCGTTATCAAACAGCTCTTGCATCGCTAATAGATTCTGCTGATCCGTTCCTCCGTCTTTTAGAGGAGCACCCATAGTAACTAGAAGAATAGCTTGCTGCATTGTTCTTAGAGTCATCTTGTCCATCTTTTTCATTGCCTGCTTGTGCTCTATATCGTCAAGAACAGGGAATCCCATTGGAACGGCAAAGGGCTCGTAACTCTGCTTTTTATAAAAAACGGCTCTAAGTCTAGAAGGATCAAGAGCAATAGTAATCATATTATTCAGACCTTGTTTATTTAATTTCTGAATATTAACGTCTTTAGCTATCTCCTTATCATGATCCGTAATTGGGTTTTTTAATCTTTCTACTTCATAAGGATTTAATACTTTAAGGAAGGAAGACTCTTCGGAAAAGGAAGCATTCGACGTTAAAATAACATCAGCTGGATTAAGAATAATATACTTCAAAGGAATTCTTTTGCCTAAGAAATTTCCTTTAAGCTTGCCCATAAACTTCCAGAAAAATGTATTCCCAGAACGATAATGTTCTCTGAAAAACATATCTTGGAGATCATTTATTCTAATATTGTCCTTAAAAGCATTAAAAAGATCTCTTGACTTTTTTGAGCCTCCAGTAAAATATATATTAGATACAGAGAACTCGGTCATTAAGTCAATTGTATTTCTAAATATCGCGAAGTTGTAATAAGCTTTTTGAGTGAGCTTTACAGTATCTTTAATGGTGATACCTGACATATTGCCAGTTCCCGAAGATATTGTAGAAAAAGGTGTTAGTCCTGAATCTATATTCGGGAAGCGACTTTCAAAAGTTTCAGAATCAGTAGAGATAATATTCTTTCTACTCTTGTTGTCGTAAGACCCTGCGAAAGAACCAGTTACCAAAGAAGATCCAAGAGGGGCAGATGTAGATCCCTTGCTTATCCTATTATCACTAACAGGAACAAAAATATTCCTACCAGTTCTAAAAGCCCCTTTAATTTGGTTCTTATTAAACTTCCGATAAGCGTTGATATAGGGGATATTTTCTTGAACAGCCCACTCTTTTAATGCTATTTTACTCATTACCTGTAACCTTTATATCTCGTATTACGAAAAATATGAAAATAAGTGAAATTTCAAATTACATTTTTGCAACTACTAGTTTCACCATGATTTTATTGAGTTTCTAGAGCCAGATCCAAGTCTAACTGGTCTAAAAGTATTAGTTGGTTTGAATTCGGCTACATTTTTAGAGTTCTTATAAAACTTAAAGCCCCAATTGGCTAGCATAAGAGATGTATAATTATCTTTCCTAGCTCTAGTTGCCGAAGTGCTCCTCCTTAAATGCTGGGGTAAGTCAAATGATTGAACTCCTCTAGCTGTTGTTTTAACTTCAACCAATGCACACTCTTTTTTAGTTGTAGTGATCCAGGTATCTTGAAAATCTATAAAATCACTAATGTAATTTTTATCACCTTTATTCTCTGGCCTGTATTCTTTAGGAAGAAAGTCGGGGTCCATTTTATTTAATATATAACGAGCATTTTCAAATTCAATTTCATTTCCAACATTTTTTAATCCAGAAGCGAAGTATATCTTTTTTCTATCAATAGCCGTTTGAAGTTCTTCGTTCATAGCTCTAATAGCATCTGTATGAAAGTATTGCTTTATGCACATTTTTAAAGATTTAGGGTTGTATTCTTTTCTAAACCTTGCTATTTGCACATTGTAATCAACCCCTTGTTTAGATGGATCAACGTCAATGTAGTCAACTTTTAAATTTTGAGATTTAAATAATTCTGAAGTATTACATCCTTGAATAAAGCCAAAGTCAGCATGGTCAACAACCATCATTACAATATTAAAATTAGTTAAAATATAATACAGGTATTTTATATGATCGTTTAAATCCCCTCCAGCTACGGCATAACTATGAACAAGAATAAGTTGCTCTTCATCTTCTGAAATCTCCAGGATGGACATGGCAAAATGATCAGATGCAGCAGACTGGGATAAACTAGGATCAATTCCCATAACATACTTTTTACCTTCCTCTCCAGCTATTGTAACTACTGGCTTCTCTCCTCCGACAAGGGTTAGGTCTTTCATTCTCTTAGGAGAAAAGAAACTATCTGAACCATCTACAAACTGAGCACAATACTCTCTAAGAAAGGCATCGTTGGCTATTCCTCCATTTTCAGCTTCCTCGATTACAGTCTTATTGACCATATGTTGAGGAACTCCTTCAAAACCAATCTGAGCAACGAAATAATTTGCATCTAGCTTACTATACTTTGCTGGATCAATTGCATTCTCCTTCCATTCGCAAAAAGTTTTATAAAGATTTTCAAAAGTATAAGAAGCAGAAGAAAGGGCTATCATTTTAGATTCAGAATCGAAATTAGTTCTATCTTCTTCTTTTAAATTTCCAGATTTTATTTGTTTAGTCTCTTGTTCTATAATTTTTTGACGATCTCCTATATCATTCGGAGCAACCAAGAACGGCATAAGGATACGATCAATAATATCCTCTGGAACTTGTAAATACTCATCAACGATCAAACAGTTGGCACGAAAACCACGAATATTTTCACCAGCTAAAGGAATAGCTTTTATCGATCCTCCGTTTATCTTCCAAGTGCATATGTCAGTAGCTCTTCTCTTATTGTCTTTTATGAAACAGCTTGCTGCTAACATAGCAGAACGCGACTCAATGAATCTCTCCATTTCATCGAACATATTCCTAGAAGTTCTAAAAGTAGGACCAGCTAAAATAATTTTTGTGTTTGCATTAAATATACAATAGAGGATACAAAAGATTGATGCTAAAAACGATTTTCCAAGTCCGCGCCCAAATACTAACATGCTATAATTAGCATTAAACATATTCCTAATAACAATTTCTTGGAATAGCTCTAACTTTATTCCAATTATCAGTTCAGAGGCTAAGCCTATATTAGCTCTCAAATATTTAACGAGAGCTATTTTCGCTTCTGTATCATCTAAATGTCCAGAAAGTAGAGCTAGCTCTTCGTTTCCTGATTTAAAATTAGTTTGTATATGTGGAGGGCAATCCCAGCTCATATTTTTTTAGTATCTATTAAAAGTTGTATGTCTACGTTTTTAAAGTAATCACAGTTATACAGAAAAAGTTTAGTTAATTCAGCAGCTTTAACTCTTCCATTACAGAATACAAACTGTATGTTAGAGAATTCATAAAGTATGTCTTTAACCCTATGGGCTATATACTCTGGAGTGACTTTTACTTTTTTGAAAATATGGGGTAGGTAGTTAAATCCCATAAAATGGTTGAACGTATCTTCAATTAAAACTATGATATAAGCGTTGTCGTCTTTAGCTTTTTGTATTTCTCTTCTGAATCTATCAAAGCTATCTCCCGATAAAGTTCCTATTAGATCTCCTAATCCTTTTCTTTCCACAACAGTTCTTTCGTTTTTATAATTCTTCAAAGCATAATCTCCATATTTTAAACCTCCCTTCTCTGTATTACCTTTTATCTTTAAAGGCTTCTGTTCTCTAGAGTCAATAATTATACACTCGTCGGAAGTTTCAGACGGAATATCATCAAAAGATAAAGTTGAATACCTCTGCTTTAAACCTATAGACTCACAAAACTTATAATAGTCCACTCCATGCTTACTAAAGTAGTGGATTGGTGGAATCATAGAGGTTCTAAGTTCAAATTGCGTAGGGGCGTATTCTAAGCCCTTAAGGATAGCTCTTCTCTTTAAACATTCTTTAGAATATTCAGCGCATTTTTCAGAAGGTTGTTTAGCTAACCACCTTCTTAAGTTCATTCTATTTATAAAATCAGAATTCAAATACTGAATCCTACTCTTAAACTCTATTGGCTCGTCAGAATACAAATCCTTTTTATCATAGTGTTTGTAATAATAATCAGCTATTTTTATTTTATGAGAGCGAAAATGTCTATGAAGTTTCTTTTCGTCATCGAACTCTTCATCACATTCAAAACATTTTATCTTATCCATATTTACTTTGATTCACTGTTGCTCCTATGATTCGAAGTTTGATTTCGTCAACGCTTTTAATTCTATCAATCTCCCCTTCGACTTCTATTTCCCTTTCCTTACCTAACTCAAGTAATTGTTTTCTAGTTTCCTCTTCCGCCATCAAACCAACTAAGTTCAATAAAGACTGAGCGGAGCTTACTCTACTTTCTTCTTTTCCTCTCCTGTCTTGGACAAGAGCTTTAAACATTTTATCTTGTCGAGTAATACATTGATTAGTTTGATCTTCAACGCTCTTAATGGAATTGATTAAAACCATACTTATAGAACTATCTGGATCTTCCGATAACCCTCTAAGTTTTTTTCTAAAAATCTCCGCTTGCTGTCTTAGGTTTTTTTCATTAACGGCTTCTATTGATAGAATAATATACTGATCAACTTCCTCTTCTGTTAGGTCAAACTTGTCATAAGCCCCTCTTATAAATTGAGACTCTAGTAGGTTCCTATCTTTAGCCTCTTCCAAGTTCTCCATATTTGATAAAAATCTTGGAGTGTGCAGATACTTTCTCAAAGAGGTAAGATCTCTTCTTTGTTTTGGAGTTAAGGACTTGTATTCTAAATTTGTATTAACGCATTTGTTAATTCTAGTTAGAGTATTGATGTCTGTTGGAGGTGGTTTATAACCATTGCCAGAAGGAATATCATTTAAACTTTCATAAAGCTCAACATCACTTTCCGCTAATTCCCTTAAATAAGAAGAGACTAATTTACATTCCCTATGGAGAGCTGTAATTTTATAATTTTTAAAAACCATTTTAGCCATTTCCAGGCATTTCATAGTTTTTGCGTTATTTTTTATGAATAATTTTTGAGCGTCAGAGAGACTAATCTCATCTTTTTTGTATCTATGGACCGATTTAGCACTTAAACTTTGAGAAGCTAAGAAGTCTCTAACGCATCTACCTTCTTTACTATTTCCTGGAAGATTTTCATTATTAAATACATACTTCGCTATCTCTGCAATAGTGGGTGTCTTACCTTCTTTTTCCTGATCCTCCCAGTATTGTAGAATTAGTTTTTTTTGATCCCCATCTAAGGTCAGAGCCATATTTAAGCAGTTACAACAGTTTTTGATTCAAACTTTTTAGCTTTTGCACTTTTCTTTTTTTTGCTTTTTTTATTCTTAAGCTTATCTTCTTCCTTCGTGCCTTTATTTAGTGATCCATTTATTTTTTTCATAAGTCCATGTCTTCTTTTATATGCTTCTTCGCCTTTTTGATAATAGCCTTTTTGATATTAATCATTTGTCTATATCCTGGATTTCTACTTTTCTCGTTTGTTATATAGCCCATTTCTTTAGCTACATCTTTTTCTTCTTTGTTATCAATATACAAAGATTTAAAAACTCTCCATTCTATAGGTTTTAAGCTGTCCTTTAGAAGCTCTGATAACTCTTTAAATAGCTTATCTATGTCAATGCCCAGATCCACTTCTTGCCCTACAAAAAATAAATGCTGCTCTATAGAAACGGGAAGTTTAGCGTCATAAGCTCTTTTCTTATTAATCGTCCAATCATAATAAAGAGGGCAGTCATCACACTGCTTCCCATATAAAGTGCATAAATCATCCCCTTTTGCCGCTTCACATTTTAAACAAGGTCTTGCAAAGTTTCCATAGTTATCTCTAATTAAATTTTTAATTCTATGATTAATGACCTTATTCAACCAAGGCTCCAAGCGTTGCTTTTGATCATATAAGTGCCATTTATTCCATATATGCGTCCTTATTATTTGAGATACATCGTCATAATCCATCCAAGCAATTATAGTTAAAGTCCATTTTGAGCGACGTTTCTCTATTTCCTTATCAATGACTAATATGTTATCTTCGAAGCTGGTCATGTATTTACAATTATTCAGGTTTTTGTGCTCCAGCTGCTTCTTTTAAAATTTGACTGAGATTTGCTTTTTGAAGTTTTTTTGAAATTTTCCCTCCTTTACTAATACCCAAATCTTCATCAGTAATGCCTTGAGACGGACCCAGGTTTCCTATAGTAGTTCCGAGATTTTTCCTCATCATTGCTTTCTTCTCCTGGGAATCTAACGAGAACACTCCTTTAGTGCCAGCAGATCTATTTAAAGAATCTAAAGAGGGAATAGATACATCTTCATATACTTCCTCCTCCTCTTCTATATAAACTTTCGGCTTGGAGGCTTTTACCTTACCCTCTTTTAAACCTTCGCCACATGACTGACAAAAATTAGCAATAATTGTATTCCCGTGTCCGCAACTTGTGCAAAAATTTTTAGATGCCATAATAAAAAAATGTAGAAGGAATTATTTTCCCTCTACACTTATTATATGCCTTTTTGAATGAAAAGTGAATTTATTTCATATTATTTAAGATTCTCTAATTCTTGTAGCTTTTCTAATATGAACTTGCACTGCTCGCTTCTCATAACTTTATCAACGCCAAACTCAAAGGTTCTTATACCATTTTCTATCGAATCTGGACCTGTAAATAGATTAAGTAACTTTAAAAATCCGCTTTTCCCATTAATATCTGATTGCATGGAATCTCCGCAAATAATAAATTTTGAATGTTTACCTAATCGAGTTATAACAGTGACTAGCTCTTTGAATGTAAAGTTTTGAGACTCATCTACTAGCATGAATGTATTATTAAAGCTACTTCCTCTCAAAAAATTAACAGGAAAGCCTTTCATATTAGAAGCTAATAAAGAGTCAGCTGCTTCTTTTGGTAAGAATTCGTCAAGTTTGTCTCTTAAAGGCATAATATAAGGCTCAAACTTATTTGCATACTCACCTGGGAGGAATCCTAATCCCTTAGAGGCTGATTCTGCAAGCGTCCTTACATAAACAAATTCGGAGACTGACCGTTGTTGAAGTAGCTTTAAGCCTACAAAAGTAGACATAAAAGTTTTAGATGAACCAGCTGGACCGTTTAAAAAAACTATTTTAGTATCTCCATTTAAACACGTTTTTATAAAATCCAGTTGATAATCTTCCCACATTTCGGGCGCTTCTATTTCAAACCTGTCTTGAACCCTTTCTTTTACAACTTTAACTTTTCCAGTCCTTTTAGTTTTAGAAGGAGTGGACCTTGTTGACCGCTTAGATTTAGATGCCATCTATATATTATTACACTTTTTGGCTATTATCAAACATTATTTTAATATCTAGTGTAAAATGTAATGTGAAAACTTTGTCAATTTTATTAATCAGCTTGTCTTTTTTTGGCTGTATGTATAAAGGAAGCGAGAAGTCAGATATAGAAAAAGAGGTTATGGGTTATACAAGGGATAATAACTCTGCCGCTGTTATAACTTCTCAAAAAACTTCTGAAAGCTTAAATCTCGCTAAACAGGTTGTTGAACTTGGTATTCCTACTAATACAGTAGCTTATCCTTTATTAAATGAAGCACTGGACGACGCTCAAGCTCCCGCTTTGCTAACTAGTAGTCTAGTAAATAGAAATCAAGCTCTTTTAGGGGCTAGCACTACTGATCAATCTCCGAGAGTCAATAAATTACTATCTGAAGATAATGTTACAGCTTTAAAACGAGAAAAGAAACTAATTGAAAAAGAATCTAAACTAAAAACTCAAGAAGTAGAGTATAAAGAGGATTTGGAATTTTTAGGTATAAAATATGAAAAAGAGCACAACGAAAAAGTTATAAAAATTCTTAAATGGGCTGGAATTGGAGTTGGCGGCGTTGCTTTAGCTGGAGCATTTCTTTATTTTTCTGGTCCTCTTACTGCTGCTTTCCCAATTATATCAAAGATTTCTGGAGCGGTTCCAACTAAATTTCTAGATAATAAAATCTCTGGAATAGGTAAAACCCTACTACAGTTAAAAACTTTAAAGCTAGATCGTAATGGAGATGGGAAGGTTAATGCTGGAGATGTAATTGAAATGATTAAAAATAATCTTCGTAAAGCGGAAGACGTTAAAGATAACGAATTTATTTCAAGTAGGATAAACAAACTTAAAAAATAGTTAAAAAATAAACTTTAAATCAGCAACGTGTGAGAGTTTTCCTCTCATGCGTATTTTTTTGATTATATGTTTGACAAAAGAAGAAGTTTGTCGTTAAATAGACTTATGAGCGATTACAGTCCTCCTTGCGTAAATTGTTTTAAGCCAAATAACAACTCCTGTCAGTTATGCGACGAGTGCTCTAAACTTCCATGCAAGCACGGTAATTCACATGAGAGTTGTGATCAATGTGATTACGAAGGCGACATTGCTTATGACGCAAGTAAAGGAAACTAAAGAAGAATAAAATGATAGATATAGAAGAACTCGCAAATATCGTTAAGCGGCTTTCGCAGATTTTAGATTGCAATTCTCAAGAAATAGTTAATAGTTTGATTGGCGTTGCTTGGGATGAGGAAATGGCTGGAGACATTAATCAAAGAATAATTGGAAAAAGACAATGATCAATAATCAAAAACGCGATCCTTTTCTTACTATGATAGTTTCAATAGGCGTAACTACTATTATTATGGCTGTGCTTGTATCCTGGGCTAGATCAGACAGGACAATGAAAGAATATAAATCTTTAACTAAGCAAGTAACGGTTGATGCGTGTGAATGTGCATGTAGTCAAAAACAATAGAACTTTAAAATAATATTATGGGATGGTCATACGGACATAATCTAGCAGGACGGGAAATAGGGTATGGAGTTGAAGCAATTTGCGATCATCCAGGTTGCAAAGAAGAAATAGACCGTGGGCTAGCTTATGCGTGCGGTGGGGAACACGACAATACCGAACTAAGTTGTGATAAGTATTTTTGCGGCAAGCATTTATCTATTTCTGTTTTAGATTCAGACTCTAACCCTGGATTTATATGCGGTCAATGTGCAAAAGAATTACTTGATCAACACTGGGTTGAGTGTGAAAACGAAGGAGCATTTAATTAAAAAATAAACCATGCATGAAAACGTTATTATTTACGCAGCAGAAGAGTTAGCTAAAAAGGATAAACAAATTATCGAGTTGCAAAAAGAAATTAAAGCATATGAAGGACATTTAACTCCAATTGACATTTTAGTAAACGCTTTGAGAAATTTAAATCGAGACGAAATGAGAGAATTGTGTTATACTATTGCTGATAGATGCGGCTTGTTAGTTAAATCAAAATAAAATGAATAAAACAAATATAACTCAAGAACTAATTGACTCTTTGGAGGATCAGATGTATTATTGGTGTTGGTCTAAAGGTAAAATTACAAGACCCAAACTTCTAAGGCATGATAATCTTAATAATTTAATGGTCATTGACGAGTATCATAATAGTGAAATAAACGATTTTAGTTTTATTCATCCTGATCCAGTTAAAGAGCCAACGGTCCCGTTGGGATAAAATATTCTCTTAATATGGCGACGAAAATCAATTATAAAAATTATAAATAATAACATGAAAATTACAGCGCCAAACGCAATTAAAAGAGAGCTTATAGAATTAGCTGGTCTAAAGATACACGGAGAAATCTTAAATACAAACGAACAGATAGAAGCGTGTTATTCAAAGAATGAACAGTTCGATACAGGAGCACTTCAAGATACAAGAAACGATTTTAGAGAAGGTCAAGAAGAAACTGGGATTCAAGCTCTTTTCAGTAGAAATTGCGAAACAAAATCCGTTGCTTATTTTTTAAAGGATGGAACTTGGGTGGGTTGGACTTATTACTATGGAGGAGGTAAGCACTCTTACGCTGATGAGATAGAATGGGTAGAAAACGCTTATTATTTAGAATGTGATTCCGTTGAAAGAGTCGTTGAAGTAAAGGTGTTTACTAAAAGCAAAAGGGAAAGATTAATTTACTAAGAAAATGCAAAATATGGATTGGATTGAATTAAATGATGGGACGCCAGCTCTTGAGGATGGGATGTATTGGTTGAAGGATGGTGAAGACTTGGGCGTAGGTAAGATAGTTGATTATAAGTTGGAGTTTTGTGTATGGTGTTGTGATTTTTCTAAGTCCGTTGATAACTTGGAAGACTATGATCGTGTATCAGCTGAACCTATAGGAGAATAGAATTACCATAAGTAAATAAAATGAACTACAAAAATAGAATCAAAGAACTTATACAATCTCAAAAATGGGAAGTTGTTCGTCATGAAGGGGAGTTATGCTTGTCTTCTCCTACGGGCGAAACTTACATTCTTTTAAAGATCGAAGAAGAGGAATGGAGTGAAATGTTTAATGGAAAAAAGGAGTGCATTAGTTATTCAATTGAGGCTTCTTACTTTAAATTTGCATACGATATAGAACAATCAACGAAGGTAGTTATTACCGAAAATTTACAAGAAATAGTTGACCCTGAAACCATAAAATATATCATAGAAACCTACAACTCTCTTAAAGGGGATTTTATAAGACTAGAAATAGAAAACAAGCAAAAGAATCTTGTTGAGGCTTTAGAGAAAACATTACCATTTTAAATATGTAAATCAAAGTCGATTTACGGTTCATTTACTCCATAAATTCAAATTTAAATAAGTATGATAGAAACATTAGAACAAGCAGAGCATCAAAAATACGGTTGCAAGTTTAGTCCTCATAAGTATGTAAAGGGTAAGTGCGTAGCTAGAATATGGGAAACGATTTCAAAGGAGCATTATCAATGCAGTAGAAACAACGGTTATGGGCCAGAGGAGTTATATTGTAAACAACATTCGCCATTAGAGACAGCTGATATTAAAATCGGTTATAGAGTAAATAATATTGGAAAGCCGTATGAAATAACGGAGATAGAATATATAAGATTTACTGAAAAAAGTGTGTTTCTTGCGGAAAGTGGTGAAGAAAGGAGAAATGCTTTGCGCGATAATTATCATAGATACTTTAAAACTCGCGAAGAAGCTAACAATTACTTAAAGACGAGAGCATCAAATAAAATAAGAAGAGCCCATGAGGAGATAGACGAGGCTGAACAATTCATTAAAAAGTTAAATAACGAGGCTTTAGATAATAATGTGTCTATAGTTCATTCTATGACAGCTACCCCATTAGTTGGAATATTAGTATGAAAACAATCAACTTAGAATTAACTGAAGAAGAGGCTTTAGATTTAATAGATATAATCTGGAAAACCCCGTATACATATAGACAAGAACTATCAAACAAGTTAGCGTCGCAAATACATGAACTGCTTATAAGGGATGAACAAGAGCCAGTTGTGCCGAGTAAGGAAACTCAAATTGTCGAAGGAGTTAAATCAGGGTTTGACTTGTCTGAATTTACTCAAAACTCATTTCCTCAAGAATAGCAAACTCATCAAGGCATTCAATAAATTCAATGAAACAAGAAACGTTAATAAAAGCAATTAAAGATTTAAATTGGAAGCTTGATAAAGATATGATATGTGCAGAGCTTCCTTCGTCTGGGAGTTATATTTATATTGCTAGAAAAAACAACAACAAAATTTATGGAAACTGTGAAGTGTTTTTTAGATTAGGTAACGGTGACAATCTCCGAGAATTAACTGATGATCTTTTCTCAATTACTTCTATAGAGACAATTAATAATGTGATAGCTATATTTGATAGACTTACATCGGAAAAAACTCGCGATAAAAGGGCTAAAGAAAGGAAATTGTTTGAACAGCTAATTTTTCTAAATGATTTTGATTTAAAAATATTAAACGCAAGCCGAAGAAATTTCTAATTATTAAAAACCTAATAAAGGAGTAATGCTTTTTTTTAAATAAATTCAAAAAGAGGGGTAGGGGGGTATAAAGAGAGGGTAATAAAGGGGTAATGTTTTTTTAAATAAAGTCTGATAAAGGGGGGTAGGGGGTAGAGTAGCAGTAAGTATAACATATAATACGTAATCTTGTTTCGATAATCTCACTTCTCAAAAAGCGAACGAATCTCGTTCTTTATTATTTTGATATTTCAAAAAGCGAACGAAATCTTACCCATGACGACTTTGGGGACTATTCCCCAATCGAACTTTTTTCAGAAACGGGGGTAGGGTTGGCACGGATCTTGCTAGGCAAGATTGGCACGCTTTATGCTAAGCAGTTTTCATGCCAAGTCTCAAATTATTTTGTCAAAATATTGGCACGTATCTTGCTAGGCATTTTCCATGCCAATCGTTGAATCTATTTTATATTCAATGAACTTTTTGCCAAGTCAATCATGCTTGTTTGTCCGTAAGGATTCAACCAGCGCATGCCTTTTTTTTCGTTATTTTCTTGCATTTGGCAGAATTCACAATCTTTTTTGAACGCTTGCCAACCACCGCCAAAATTACTATCTATTCCCTTGACAATCTCAAAATCAGTCAATGCCTGTACATCTTCGTCATTGTCGATATCGTACCATAGACAGTCTTCAATCCAGCCAATACATTCCTTCCTTGTCGCTTGTGAAAGGCTATTAGCCTCAGTCTCTAGTTGTTGCCTTGTCATAGTGAAATATATTTCCGTTTTAATATTAACTCGTATTAATCCCTCAAAGGAAAGCCCAACTTTATATAAAATTGGGCTCTCGATGAACTATTAATCTTTATCAGTTGATACTATCGCAACACTCTCTTGCGTAGGTGCAGGTAAGGCAAAAGCAGGGACAGGAACAAGCTCAATCGCTTCTCTTTCTATTTCCTCACCGTCCGTTTCTTTTGCCGCTTGTTCTTTGCGGAGTTTGTCTCCGTGCTTGATGTAATCGGCGTGATTGTCAGTTAATAGTATCCAGTCAAAAAACTGCTCTTTACTATCGCCAGCGCTGCCAAACTCGCTCGACACATATTGTTTGCTTATAGCGCTTGTATCACCGTCTAAGGTAAGCTTGTTGGTGTTTTCGTGTGTAAAGTAATCCGTAACGGCACTGAATACGTCTGCCATAGTCTCGCCTGAATTACCTTTACCATGCTTAAACAACTCAAATAGACGCATCGCTTTTGATGCTGTTTGATTGCTTAACTCGCCACTCTTAACACTTCGCGACGATATAAAAGAATAGAATAAACTTATTGCTTCTTCGTGGCTACAAGGCATGTCACCCAATAGGTCAAGAACACTTGCAAAGAGAGTCTGGTTTTTAAGAAATGCCTGCACAATGGCGGGAATTTTCTTCAATAACGTTGGCATATTTTTGGTATGTTTAAACGTCGTCTGTAGTCCCGCTTTGCCATCCAAACCGTCCAAGCTTGTATCCCCTTCAGAGACAATACCAGCAGCGATGAGTGCCTTTTGGCGTTGTTTCGTCAATTGCAAGTTCCATCTGAAGGTATTGTCGCAAACTGTGCAAACGTTGCTGTTATTGATCAAAAGCGGAATGTTTCCCGTAAATCCAGTCAAGAAATTGAGAAAAGGTTCGAACTCTCTTCCCCCTGCTTTATACGCTTCTATCTCTTCAATCGAAACAGTCACAAACGCTTTCGTACGGCCGCAAACAGACCCACACGTTGTCACTGTAGCACCTTCAATACCGTGCAGGCATTCCTCGATTAAATCCATAAAACGCTCGTTCTCAAGCAAGTGATATGTTTCAGGATTATATGGTTTTAAAAAGTACTCTCTTGGTTCTTCTTCCGTTCCATCTGGATCATTTGGTCGGTCCGAAAACCCTACTATTTTATAGGGAGTCTTCTTATTTCCACGAGCACTTAGAGAGACTTCTTCAACGTCCCATTGACGCAACCAAGCAGGTGCCTGTACGATTACATCTGTTTTATTTCCTTCGCCGTCTTCTTTAAATCCCTCCATTAGTGGAGCGCCCTTTTTCAAGACAATAGCCTCACACAACTGCTCTTTTCCGTGCCAAGTCGGTTTCGTTGACTGTACTAGATCTAAACCTTCAATTATTCCATCGCTCATAATATTTTTTTAAGTTGTTTTGTTATTTGATTGTTATTGACTTTTATTCGCTGTTCCTTTACTGCGTAAAGTCATTTTTTTTGATTATTAATGTTTGTTATTCACAAGACGTAAGAAATTCATACAATTCTTTTATCTCGTTATTTTTGTCGGCAGCTTGCCAGGCTAAGTTTTTAATTTGTGTCCCTTTCGCGCTTGTTGCTAGTAGCAGCAAAAGAGCTTTTTGATCTTGGATAACGTTACCCATTGCTTTTTCTGCTAACGTCCTATAGGGAACAATCTTTCCTTGTCCCTCCTTGTAATAAACCATAATCGCTTGTCCGTTGTGCGGATAAGTATGATCTGGATTCATTGGAACGGCGTAGTCTATCTCTTTAAAATTTGAATCGTCTGAAATTTCAGACAGTTCGAAGAGTTTTTGTGCAGTCATTTCTGTTTGGGTAGGTTTAAAGCCTCATATATGGCGTAAGCTGCCATGCAAACGGCTGCTAGTATGGTGTAGTGCTCCATAGCGTTCAAATGCTGCCTACAGTGCAACAAGCGCCAATAGGAACAATCCACCAAGGGCGATAGAAACAATAAGCGACATAAAAGGACTTTCGCTTGCTTTTCGGTATTCAGGGTTCAACTTTAATAGATTTGAATGATTTTTGTGCATTTTGTTTTTTGTTTGTTTGTTTAGAACAATCTTCATGATTGCCTATAAGTGGCACCAACGGATGGTGCCACTAATAAGATATCAAAGTTTGTTATACTCTTCTAAAGCTTCCGCAAGTGTGAGGTAAGTATCGTGAAGCGTTGTGCCTACATTTACATAGAAGTAAGTGGAATAGCTTCCTTTTTGACTAATGCTAATAGTAGCGTATAAACTTTTATTCTTTTCTTTTGCTAATAGAGAGCTGTATCCACCAGATAATTCCTTCAATTGTATTTGATTGTTTGTCATTTTGTTTTCTTGGTTAGCTTATCCCATGCAAGCGACTTCAGATCTTAAAATATCATCTTTCGAAACCGTATCAAATCTTTCGAAGTTGATACGTCTTATAAGTTGTAAATTTGATAGCGTATCACTTTTATCTATGATGCAAGCTTGCCATTCCATGGACCGCCCACTTTTTAATCTTTGAATTAGCGTTACTGTATGATAGTATGATTTTGTCATTTTATTTTTTTTGGTTTAAAAAACTACCCATACCATCAAAAGCCTAATACTCTAGATTGATCTAATGGCATGAAAGGTTTTTACTCCTACCCTAATTTATATATAAATTAGATTATCGAAACACCCTTGTTATCTTTCGACTTTTTGGTGAAATCATTGACTTTTCGGCGTCTACGCTAGCAAAGCGTTCCCGCTAATCTTTTTGTTTAAGTAGATTAAAAAACTATCTTTTCGGGCTGAGGTCCCTTCCTTGTGTCGGTCCTTCCTACCGACAGACCCAATATGCCAGACTCTCAAAAACCTTGCAAGCGTTATTTTGATTTAATTTTAAAGGGTAAGTTCAAAGCGATTTATTCTACCTAATAAGGATTTACGCGCACACGTACGCGCAAATATCAAAATAAGAATCTAATGTCAAGCTTTATTGAAAAATATCTTAAAATAAGGGAAAATGCAGCATAAAGTATGCCAAACTCCGCCAAGGGATTTGAATCTTTCCTTGGTATGTGCAGACGTTGGCAAGGCTGGAATGCCTTAGAAAGCAATCTGGACACCATAGCGACGAAATGGCATTTTGTATAAACTGCCTGCATTTTGTCTCTTTTTAACTCTTTTGAACACTTGGCACGATCTATGCTAGCAAAACACGTCAATAGCAAAAGGAACAAAAAAAAGTGCAAAAAGGATTTTTGGGCGAGATAAGGAAAACTAATTTGAAAAATAGACAAGCATAATGTTGTCTACTTTAAAAAGTAAAATAAGGTCAACTTATCGAAAGGGGAGCTGGGAACGCTCAGTAGAAATGCTAATCCTTGGGATTAGTATTAGTTCCGCTAATGACTCCCGAATTGCCATAAGCTCAGCTAATAACCCGCTCCATCATTAGGCCAGCTAATGAGCAAAAAAAACCATCAGTTCTGCTAATGACTCCGACTTGTCATAAGGAAATCTAATGACTGGAAACTGTATTAGACAAGCTAATGACTCCCGAATGACATAAGCCTAGCTAATGACCTTTTTTTATCATTAGGTCAGCTAATGACCCCGCCGCCATCATTAGCCTAGCTAATGAGCAAAAAAAACCATTAGTAAAACTTATGAGCAAAAATCGCCATTAGTGCAGCTAATGACCTGGATTTGGCATTAGGTCAGCTAATGACCATCGAGCTCTCTATAGCGCTATTTCGCGAAAAGTCATTCACAATTATTGTTATTTCGCGAGAAATGATTCACAATTATTAGTGTTATTTAGAGCGTTCTCATTCACAATTATTTAAGCAATAAAAAACCTCCAACCCGTTAAGGCTGAAGGCTTTAAAGATATTATATAGTTTAAATGATCTGGCTTCTTCTGTGTTTTAATTTAGCTATTAAGAACTCTCTACTATCTACTTTTTTAAATCCTGTTGGCTCTACTCTATAACAGCTTGACTCTCCAAGATTATAAAATGTAACAAAATCTCCGACGCTCATAGAACGTGTTTTACTATTTAAAAATACTTTAGACTCTTGTTGTGATCCATGATTGAATGCTGCAAAAATAACTTCTAACAATTCTTCTGGCTTATTATGTGCTACCCTAAAACCACTTGTGCCTCCATCTGGATATTGAACGTAAACACAGCAACTACCTACTTCCGTTGTTATAATGTCATCTAATTTCATCCCCGTTACGTTATCAAAAAAACGAGCAGTGTGTCAAATAAAAGTTTCAAGTATTTTACATTCTATATGCTTTATATATATTCTATATGCTTTATATATTCTATATAGAAATTGTTTTATCCTGTTTAGTTTTTGTTTATTTTTTGATTAACTTTTGTTGATCTTTTAATTAACTTTTATTGATCTTATCGAGTTTGTTAAGTAGATTAAAAATGTTTATTTAAGAAGAAATGATTCATAATTACTGGCAATATGCTCCTTATGATAATTTTTAACGCCAAAACAGCTCTTAATTAAATTATTTATGGCCTATATAGCCTTAAAGTAAAACCTTAATTACTTGTAATCTATTTGCTTTTGAAAACAAAACCAAGGCATTCGATAAACTCAATAAAACAAAAGGCTTGATTATTTATAATCTATTTGCTTTTGTAAACAAAAGGCTCCAGCGGTTAAACTGAAGCCTCTTGCCGATGCTAACAAACCAAACAATAATCTAAACAAAACAATTCAAGAATATGAGAGCTTGAACTATACACAACCCACTCAGGTCATATAAGAACCATAACACATTTTCGGAAAACGTCAATAAATATCTTTCGATATTTTGCTGAGTTTATCGAATGTAAGTTTATCTACAATACACGATTTAAATCTTCCAGTGAAACGGAAGTTAGTCAAATAAATGAAAGTCTTGCGGTTTTATTTGTAAAAAAAACGACACAATGCTACCTCTAAGGCGTTTGAATGGATGCTCTAATATAGTCACGTAGGTTTGTATGACGATCTCTCTGTGAGGCTGCTAGATATGCTTAAATCAATGTGCGTTTTAAAATCCTCCAAAATCCTCTAAAATGTCGATAAATTCAAATAAATCTTCTAAAATTCAGTAAATCAAAGTTACTTTTATAAAGCAAAAACCCCCTGATTACTTGTAATCTGTATAAGGTTTTAAATAAAAAAACCCCCAATAGTGATGAGTTATCAGGGGCTTTCCTTGTCAGTATATGAATAGAAACAAGTAATGAAAAACATATTTTCGACTGCTTTATAGTTACATAATCTTATTCTAGGGTTCGCTTACACCTGTAAACTGAGTTGGTTATTATTGATAGCATTTATATGTCCGCTATAAACTAGGACAACTGTTTTACTCCTAAACAATAAAAAGGTTTTGTTTGGTTTGTTTTGGCGGGGCTCTAGCTCTTGTCATAATGTAAATCTTATAGGATTGTAAGACGTTCTTAGTCAACAACTTAAACTCTTTTTTCGATTCAACTAAATAGCGTTATCTGTCCTTCAAAGTCTTCAAATAATTCAGGTGCAAATGTTCTTCCTACCTCCCCTACTCCACGAGTAGTATTTCTTTCATACATAATCGTTCCCTCCCAGTGGTCTCCAGTAGGCTTTCCGTAAAAAAGAACTACTAATTCCATATCGTCTTCCCCGTTGTCTATAAGACTCATTAGCTTGGGAAACGGTTTTGTTTGATTTTTTTTCGATTTGTAAATTGTTGATTTCATTGAGTTTATCGAATTTATTTGAATTTATTGAATTTGTTTGAGTTTATCTAATTTACTGGTGAGTATGTTAATTTTATTTGAATTTACTAGAAAAATGATTTAAACAATCTTTATGTCCAAATTTATCCATAATATAAGCTCCTCCTTTCTTTACCTTTAAAAAGAATACTTCAGAACAGCTTGTCCCGCACGCTTCACAGTCTCCATAATGAGCACTCGACTTGCCCATTGACTTGATCTTTATGGTGTAACGGTCTTTCATTACTAAGAGACTACCAAGCCTTTAAGCCTGCGTCAACTACTTCTTCAAAAAACTTTCAAGAAGATTATTCTGTTTTAAACTTTTATATTCAGGATAACTAATTGGTTTATTGTAAAGGTTAGTGATAGATTGATATTCTTTAAATTTAGAATCTTGATAAGCTGCCGCTCTAGCCGCTATTCTTTGTGATGATTTATTAAGTAATTCTATTGCTCTTCCAAACATCGCAGCAATTACTATAACTACCATTGTAATCAAAATTACTTGTTTTATTTTCATTTTTGAACTTTTGTTTTAATTAAATATCAATAGGGCCGTTTGCCCAAAGTCTTTTCTGTTTAATCTTTATATATCCTAGTGTAAAAGTAGACTTGACCCCTATAAACATTGACTTTTTGAAATAGGGCCATTTGCCGAATTTTATAGTTTAATTTGATTAGTTGGGCCGTTATTTTGCCCTCTTATCCTAAGACTTATACCCTATCCTAGTAAAAAGCGACTGTCAATGGAAATTTTAAGAGTTTTTAGCAAGACTAACTGAAAATCAGATAAACAAATTAGAAATTGTTGACAATATCCTGGAAAATATAAGCTATTTACGATCTTTTTATTATTCTATATAACCTAGTAAAAAAGTATATAAACCCCAATGATTATGCACTTTTTGAAATAGTAATAATTGCTGAAAAAGGTCTTTTTTCTTGCTTTGGGAGTATATTTGCCGTATAATGCGAGAAAATGACTTATTTTTTACCTACTAATTAATTGGTAGATGGTTTAAAAATTACAATTTAATAGTTTACCCATACGATTATAAATGCTACAATAAGGAATACAGCTCCAGCTATATTTAAAGTTTTATCTATCTTCTTTTCTGTTTTTCTTGTCATTTTATTTTTGCTTTTGCTTTAAAAAGCCTTTAAAAAGGCCAATTAATTATTCAAACGACCGTTTCAAACGACCGTTTGAATTCTGCATATTTGTGGGAGAACTGTTTGGCAATACCCATACAGTAATACAGCATACCTTTTAAGTAATCAATAAAACCCTTTAAAAACATTATTAATGTTAAATTACCCATACAGCATGATCCTTTAAGTAGTCTCTTCTTATAACAGTTTTCTGATCTCAACATATACGTCTAATAAACAATCTTGCTTAATATTATCTGGTTAATATTTAACTTTATTGGTTAATTTCACCATTTGTTCAAGTCAATTCATGATTATTTCTATTTCTAATCTTCAAGAGCTGCGCCCTTCACGCTGTTTCATTCCTCGTTTGGTATGCAGAGGTTAATTTCATATTCAAATCTCTCACAACTCATTTTAAGCCCTTCTCTGTCCATTTTAATCCCAATTCACTAAAGCTACTTCAAAGTCAACTCTTTAAACTGTTCTAAACTACTCTATTTACATCTAAAGCGGGTTCTAATTGCTTTTGAACTTAGGACGAAGCTTTAGAACATACTCTTTCACTGAAAATGGTTTAGTTAAAAGATCAAATCGGGTTCCAGATAAATCGATATCAAACTCCAATGCCTTGTCTAACATCTTTTGAGCAATGCTAATATGCCTTGAAAACTCTCCGACTGGAGGCTTACTCAGTAAAGTATAACGATCAACCGTTGCCATTTGGCAGTCAAAAAAGTATGAATACGCTTCGTTCGTTGTCTTTATTTCATCAAATCTCATATATCTTATCTTTATTTTTTTAAATATTTTTACTCCAGGCTTTAAAGCTTTTATTTGATTCTTTAATTATTAAAATAGCAGACCTTAATTCGATTTTATTTAAAGTCTCTTTTGCTTCTTTAATTGCTTTTTTTACCTGTTTCGCGCTCTCATCATTATAGACTCTAATATTTATCTCTTCTATATCTACATGAAATTTCAATCCAAGATCAGATAAAGCTGAATCCTTGGGTTCTCCTTTAAAATGATTAGCTAAATCTTTGCTGTATCTGGGAATAACATCGCATTGATTTCCGCAAGCACACGTTACCCATTCCCCTGCTAGTTTCTGTAATCTCTCACTTTTCCTTAGAAATTTGCTTTTAGTAAGCTTTTTTATATCTTTTTCTAATTGATTTAGTCTCTTATTCCAATTAATAAGCTTCCTGCCTTGCTTTACTGAGTATTTCATCAAAAATAGAATATCTGAGTTTCACTGCTTCGTCAACCTGTTTTTGAGGTATTCTTCCAACTCCTTTAACTCTTTAATCAGTCTATTTCGTTGGCTAACTAGTAAACAAACCTTTTCCTCTAATGCTTTATTTTCTTTTTTAAGCTGAGCATTTTCCCCTCTGGTTGATAAAACTATGCTGGTTAAAATTTTACAATCGCTTTTAAGTTCGTAATTTTTTTGCTGTTCTAATTTATTCATATCTTCTGCCAATCTTCATATTTGGTTTTTAATGGACGGTAATTTTCTGGAGCTTTTTCCCCACATTTTGAGCACTCAAACTTAGGAATTACATTTGTATGATAATTATTATCGTCATAACCAGATGATAAATGATCTTCATTTTCGCAATGTTCACAGATCAGAGTCGCGGTAAAGTCCCTTCTATTCTGACTTAATATTTCTTTTATTTTCATCTCGTTTCTTTTGCCCGTTCTTGAATCTTTTCGTAAAACTCTTCTGCTTCATCAAACTTATTACTCCACATTCGACCGTAAAACGATGCTCCCAGGCTTATTAATTCCTTATCAATAGGAAAATGTATTTTATTTACTGATTTTCTTGGAATGTCAACGGATAAACATCCAACCACGCAAGTATTGTAGCAAGATGCACGACCGATTAAGACGTTAGTCTCTTGAACTGAGCATTCGCCAGCCTTTAGCCTTTGAAGTTCACCTTTCCAATCTGTTATTGGTAATTTTAATTTTTCTGTTAATGAAATCATAAGTTAGACATTGATAGTTCCCCGTTGTAGTCAGTAAGTTCCTCCGTTACCCAGGCATTAGAATACAAGCCAAGATTGCCTTTACCTTTAGCTTCCTTTACTATCGTTCCTTCGTTTCGACCTGTAAGCATAATAACAAACAAATTATCTGGAATATTATGTTTATTTACAAAGCCCTGCATAAGTCTTGGATAACTTCTTCCCTTTCCTTTATCTATAACTTCTATCATTTTAATTCTGTTTATTTGTTTGTTTGTTTTAATTCTATTCCCATGTAAAGACCTTCTTCTAAGCTAACTTTAACTAATTCTCTTAATGTTAAGATAGAAACGTCGTGGAAATCTAAACCATCTGATCCTCTATAATGAGCACAGTCCACGTTAGGAACTGTTTTTAGAATAATTTTATCAATCAATTCATTTGTTAAAGCGGCAATTTCTTTATCTATTTTAGTCATAATCCAGCCTCTCGTTCAAACCATGAATTATTTTCGAGGTCAAAATCAAAGTTATCATCTCCATCAAATCTAGCTGAAAACGTTTTATCATCTGACATTCTTTTCTCGAAATATTTACCTTCTGGACCGCACCTATCTATTCTTCGAATTTTAAATCCCAATAAATGTTCAATCAAAGAAAGTTTTTTAATTCCCGACCCTCTCTCGACGGTTGCCTTTGGAGCGTTCGAGTCTGTTTCTATTTTACCAGTTACAGGGTTATATTCTTTTGCTATTTCAATATCATTTGCGATTTTTCTACAGCACATCTTTACGCTGTGTGTATAGTATCCATCACCCAACCCAAGAAATCTACAATCCTTGCAAAAGCGTTTTTGATCTTTCTTGCTCATACTTTTATAATATTAATTACATTTACTGTCACAATTCAATCTAAAAATAAAGCTGTTCCCTTTCTATCGCCTTGCATAACTCTACAGTTTGAACTTCTCCCATAGCTTTACTAAAATCAGTATCGTTATAATCTACTCTTTTAATCTGCATATCTCCAAAATCGTCAACCCAAAACACGTTAATCATTACGGGTTTACCATTTTTGAATAAATCGAATTTAATTGCATTTACTATCATAACCGATCAAACTATAACTGAAAATTGCAGTGCGTCAACGAAAATCTTTTATGCATTCTCTATTTCAATTCTTCCTTTGTAATCCCAAAATCTAATCATTTGCCAACCTTCCGAAAAATATCCTTCAATAAAATTTGGATCTTCAGATAATAGCACATGCCCAACCTTTTCCCTTATAAAAAAAACTATCATTCCGTTTCCATGTTCCATTAATTTAGGATACCCTTTGAAGCTTTCTTTCTTTTCTTCGTTATTTTTAACTGATTTAATCATATTATTTTACTTTTATATCTTTAAAACCTTCCATCATCCAATTTCTAGAAAAATATCCTGTTTTATATTTATATCTTCTTTTCTTTCCATCGTCTACTATCACCTTCCCAGCTCTCGACTTATCAAATAAAACTATTAAACTATCATCTGTAGACATTATTTTAGGATAAGATCCATTGCTATTATTTAATCTGGTTATCTCAGTAGACATTTTAATCTTCCAAGCAAGCTATTTCTTCTTCTATTTGTTCAATATCCTCTTTAGAAAGCTCGCTTATTATCTGTTTTCCTAAGTAAATCGATTCAATCTCAATAAAAGCCTCTTCGTCTGGCTCTAACTGAAGTCCAGTTCCGTTTTCCCGCGCTCCTTTACAAGCTGGATACTTCTTGTATTTGACTGTTAAATCTAAACTTAAATTTATTTCTGCTGTGTCCATTATCTTATTTAATTATTTGAGTAGGTAATTCGTGGTGAATGCTCAAAGTCTGCCACGCTTCAAAATCTATACTAATTCCAAATGTATTTGTCCACATTTGATGTCTCTCAATTATTTCTCTATCTGCTTCTCTCGAAAGTTCAACCATTCCACCCCCAAACATACCTATTACAAGAGCTATTACTAGAAGAATAAGTATTAATCTTATAAAGTCCTTTGTAGTTTTATTCATTATTCTAAAATTTTAACTTCCATTCTTTTGATCCATCTTTTTACTTCAATACGGCAATTTTCAATATGCCATCCACTCCCTTCTAAATTAACAATGCGGCGAACACTTGAAGTTGCGTTTATCACTTGATATAATCCTTCCTTGCCCTCTCCACAAGTTCCCCAAAAGAATCTGCCTTTATCGCTTTCTTCTAGATCTCCTATTGTTGTAGGCTTGTTCTCTTCAACCCATACAGATCTATTAACGCTTATATTTGTTTTCATGATTATTTTATTGAGTTAATGTATATTAAAATATTCTGCTAATTGTTAATTCATCAAGGTTTAGGACCTGAAACTCATGCTTTGACTCTGTTCTATCGCACCACGATTCAAGTCTTCTAATAAGTTCAGGCTGCTTCATGCTGCCTATAATTGGATCATCTATTGGATATTGTAGATATTTCTTAATGCAATTTGATTTGTCGCTACCTCTAGTGACTTTCACTGTTTGATCCTCATTAACTACAATTAAAAGATATGGATTTTTCATGATTTTACTGAGTTAATAAATTCTGAAGCTTTGGAAATTTGTTCTTCGGCATCAGTTATATTGTTTTTTGCTATAGATATTAAGTAATCTTGAGCTAATTTTAACGAGGGAAAACGAATATTGTGCAAATCACGCTTTTTTAATCTATATCCGTTATTGTCGATTAACTGCATTTCTGTTTCGCTGATAACTTTGATTTCTACAATATTATAATTAAATCTAGTTGAAACTTCATACCAGATAGTTGTAGGTGTATTTTTATCAACTGGAGCGTGTTTTTTGCAATATAACTTTTCTGGCCCATATCCGTTTTTGTTAACGCATTGATATGATGAAAACTTTTTCCAAACCGTATCTACGCATTTTCCTTCGTTGTATGCTTGGCCATTTTGATTTCCAGCCCATACACCGAATTTGTATGCTCTGGCTTCTTCTAACGTAGTAATGTTTTCCATAACGTAATCAATGTAACTGAATATAGGAGGGTGTCAACTAAAACCATTTTTAATTCGCTCGATTAATGCAACAAACCTCTTTTCTTACAATATCCTTGAAATCAACAGGATAATCTGAAATTTTGTTATACCTATTTGCTGCCTGTCTATCTGATAAATAATCTAACTTATCAAAAACAGATACGGAATACTCTTCGCAAAGACCATTTTTATAACGCTGAAGAATAGTTAAATTATGACAATATAATCTTTTCATTTTGTTTATTTTGAAGCTCTAATTTGTAGATTTGTATCTGTAACCGTTGCGATATTGTAGACAATAATTAAATCTGTAACTATTTTAGATACCATCTTTTTTGATTTAACGTCCGTTCTCCACTTGTAATGATCAAGCTTCACCCATAAATTGGTAAACTGAGTTCCTAAACTATACAAATCAGGATCGTTTGGAATGTTTGAGTATCTTTGTCTAGAAACTTTGTCTTTGGATAAGCACCCAATTAGGCAAGTATCCCAATCGGCTGCTAGATTAGCATATTTTGTAATTTCTAATCCAGTTAGTTTAAACCGTTTCAGTTTAGTTAAAACTACTTGCCAGTTGGTATGCTCTGAACCTAGTGACTGAGCTAATGATTGATCTTTCATCTGTGTTCATACTAAAGATTATCAGAGGAGAGTCAAACCTTTTTGTCAGAATTTTAGCTTTTCTCTAAAATAATTAAGATGAACAATATCTGTCTTTTTAGGAATTGATCTAATATGGTCGGCACTTTTTTGAGTTTTAATTCTATAATGAATTTTATTTTCTTTAACTAAAACGATTGAACCGTCGCTATATGCTGGATAAAACCCGTCTTCTACTTTATCGCAAACACGGTATGTTTTTTCTGAATTGAATTTTTCAGCAAACTTTCTAACTGCGACTTCTTGATTAAAAGGCAGTCTACGTTCTGATATCCAATCTTCAACGCTTGCTTCTCTTAGTCCCGTTCTGCAATCTGGAGTTGTAAAGTCTGCTTCCGTAAGCTTTCTGAATTTCCAGCCTGCATCTTGCCAATTCAAAGTTGTTGACGAATCGTCTGAGTCTATAGTTTCTAATTTAGAAGTAATGCAGTCTGTAACCATTCCTTCTTGTACTAAAGCAATCCCTATATTTTTAGGCTCAATTGACTCTAAAATATACCATCCATTTTTAAAAATATGCCGACTCATACTTTCAATGATAAACCTTGTGATTATGCGCCCGTTGTCAAAATAAGTTTTAAAGGTTTCTTCTTCTAATTCTTCAATTGTCTTCATGTTTTTTATATATCTAATTTTTGAATTATTGTCCAGCCTGAACTACTTGAAAATCTTGGATTAGTAATAATAAAATGATTTATCACGCTATATCCCGTTGTGACAATTCCTTTTAAAGTTTGAATTACATATTTAACCTTTTTGAATTCTGCTAAATAATACCCATCCTCTACTACTATTTCTGATTCAGTTGTTTGATCTTGAATTCCAACTTTGTATAAAAATGCACTTATCTCATCATAAGCAAACGAATTTATTTTACCCCCATGATACTGATTTTTTAATTCTCCTTCAAGCGTGATTTTTACCGTTTTAGTTATCATTTTATTGCTGCTTTGATTAATTTTACTCCTAAATCTATTTGTTTTATCTCGTTCTTAACTAAGTTTACGAGTTTCATTTTCAGCTTACGGTCCATATCGGAATTCACGATTTTAATTAAATCCTTTTTATATTCCATTCTTTCGGCAGACGCTTTCTTTAAAGCCTTTTTATCCATTTTTGCTGATAAACTATCCATTATCTTTTTTGAAATGCTTTCGCGAAATTATACAGACAATATATTATTAAGCAAATTATCATTGAATACGGCTCTAATAAATCACTCATCATCCCAACCATAAACCTTGTCTTTTAACGAGCTAAGTTCATATCTTAATCTATCTATTTCCTTTAAAGCAAGTATATTAAATTCTCGTTGTTCCTGTTCTCTATCACTAAGTAAGAGTTTTAAGGCGATAATCTCTTGTTTGTCTGAAATTGGAGGTATCATTTTACCAAATATCTACTGAATATAATTCTCTATAGTCAAAATTATGACCCCTTAAATTTGTTTGTTGCCCAGCTTTAACGGCTACTCGTTTAGCTTCTACTCTATCAACAAATTGATCCTCTGAAGTTAAATAACCTTCAACAATATCTTTTATATTACAAGGCTTTACTTCCTTGTAAATTAATTCCGCAACATCAGCATGTCTATTTGGTTGAGGCAATGAATAAATTTTGCCATCGTGCTTTATCGCGGCTGCTTTAATTCTTATTTTCATTCGTCAGGATAGATATAACTTACAGGTGTTTTTGATTTATTCTTCTTCTCTGTTATATAATCTAAAGCTTCTTTTTCTGTATCCATATAAAGCAGAGGACCGTTATGCGTTGTCATCCATCCAGTCCAAAATAAGTAATTTTTACATTCTGGATAAAATCTCTCACCCTCTTTTCTAATTCTATATTTCATCTAGTATATCTCGTTTAACAAATGATTCGGGGATATTGAACTTTTCAAATATAGCTGGAATAAAATGTTCACCTATTTGATTAGAATCAATAAAAAGGTTAGTCTTCCTCTCTTTTGCTGAACGATCTAAGTAAATACATTCTTTGTTATCAATCAAAAACAAAAGAAACGATCTTAAGTCAGAAAGGCTTTCAATATTGTATTCCTTTTCTGTATATCTTTGAACAACGTGCTCTCCTAGAGATCTTTTTGTTTGATAAAGTCTAAAAACATTTAAATCACGCTGAAGGTAAATTAAAGTTTGCTCATCATAATTTACTAAACATGCATTGAAAATAAAATTAAACACATCTCTTGTATTAATTACAACACCATTGACCCTATCTCCAGATCCATCCTTATTTATACTATATTTCATTGTAGATTCTTTTTTATTAAAGCTTTTAGAGCTTTTTCTTTAACGGTTAGTTTTGATCCGCTTTTCATTCTATCTAAAGCCTTTTCAAAGATTTGTTGTTCTAGATACTCATTCTCTCTCTTTATTCTATCCTGGTCAATCCTTTTATGCTTATTCCACCACATTTTTAATTCCGCATCACTCGTTCCATTTTCTTTCTGAATACGTTTTCCTAAAGAAACCTCACCTCCTTCAACTGCTTCTACTTTAGTTAATACAGCACATAAATAACGTGTTAATTTGTCAACTTCTTGTTTGTTGCTTTCACAATCACAACAACGTCCGCAATCATCATCTGGTCCACTATCACAAGGCATAATATTTATCTATTTTTTATTTTAAACTTCCACGCTACTACCACAAACATTCTGAATATAATTCTTCTAAATCATATTTTCCTTCGGATAAAAGCTTTTTAACTGTTTTAAGAGCTACTATTTTAGCTTCTTTTCTATCTATAAATCTCCTCTTGTTAGAATAAAAGCCTTGCTCTCCAGTTACTGGAATTTTTCCTCCAGTGTCAGCTATCATTCTGATCAAATCATGGTGTCTGCTAGGTCTAGGGAGTTTATAAATCCTTCCATCCTGATTAATCGTTACCCCTTCTATAATCTCCATAATCTTTATTTTATAGTATGCACCCGTCGCTATCGCGTTGAAAAAGACCATTAGCTTCTCTCCAAAGTTCATCAGCTTCATTTTCTATCTGATCTAGCGCTTGCCAAAACTCTTTAATATTAAAAGGATATTCTAAAACAATTTCCTCGCAACAAGCGTCAGAACCTTCAATTATTGAGCCTACAACAACCCCTTTTGTAGTTTCTTTTATCCACGCTCCGCAATTAGTAAATTTGTAAGTATTTCTTTCTACTTCTGGAAAACTCTTTTCTCCAAGTTCTCTAGCCTCTAAAAACGAGTAAAAATTATCTACTATTTTCATTTTATTTATTTGAGTATTCTCTTATTTTCTTTTCAATTAAAGCTTCTAGCTCTTGCCTGTCTACTACATTTTCTAATTCCAGTTTTAATCTATTGATTTCTTTTGTTTTGTCGTCAATACGTTTATATAAAGACTCTTTTGCTTTAATGTGCTTTTGATCGTTATTTTTAACTGCGATATCTGCAATCAATACTGATACAGCTACCCCTGTAATTATAAGCATAAACCGTATGCCGCGTTCTTTTTCTATCTGCATTTTATGTAAGTTCTTAATTGTTTAATCATCTGAAATATAGCGAAGGAAACTAACATTACCCAGAAACTCATAATAATTAAAGCTTTTCGAAGTTTGAAAAATCAGGGTTTTTAGGCCAATTAGTAATAATGCCGTTTTCTATTTCTAGATCAATATAATCCCCGTAACGACCAGGAATAACCTCATGTGGAACGCATTCATTTTTAAGGCCGCAAACCTTTTTATGGTTTTTATCGAATACGACGTAAGATCCCTCATCTACAACCTTTGCGTGAATATATCCCTTCCTCATTAAATGCCAAGCTTTGATCGTGCCAGTTGCAATATCTACAAAGAAGCAAACATTTTCTTTATCTAAGTGTTTTTCTATCTCTGGAAAACTGTGATCGTAAATGCCTTCGGATTTTATGAGAATGGCGATTGTTTTAGGGTCTTTCATTGAGAAGAGATTAGCAAACTCGACTAATTGAGTCAACCCTTTTTTACCGAAAAGATATCAAATTCTTTACTGTGCTCTAGGACAAAGTAATAAGCCTTCCAGTCTGATAAAGGATAGTATCCTATTTGTTCTGAATACTTTCTTATTTCTTGCGATATCAAAACATCTCCTTTAGGATTCTTGCTTTTTACGCAATCAATTATATGCTGTTCAACCTCTCTTTTTAGCGTTTCATATATTTCTTTAACTGCCGCTAAATCTCGAACCTTTGATTTTATTGCTTTCATCTTGTGTAACGCTCCAAACTATCAATTAAAGTTTTCTTTCTCCTTTCTAATTTTTCAATTGCAATTCTAGATCTTTCTCTCGTTCCATCTGAAGTTAACGTCATGCCCCAAATACCAGACATATATTCTTCTTTTCTTATTGAGCCGTCTATTTCTGCTATCTTATAAAAAACTACTTTAGCGTTCATTGTTTCTTTGAATTAGTTTGGAATTGCAGTCGCAGCATCTACCATATTTACAGCTAGTAAAAAATACGTAAGTGCTTTTAATTCCCCTTGCTTTTTCCCCTTTAGTTGGGCAATAAATTATCTTACATTTACAGTCAATACAAGTTTTCATTTTATTGTAATTATCTTTTTGTCTGGATGTTGTTTCTCCAACTCCAATCTCAAATCTATTCCGCTTTTCTCTGAATAGCAAGCCATTACTTCAAACTTTCTCGATTTGAGGTTAAAATAAAGAATCTGTTTCATTTTTTAATGAATTTAGTGTCCTTGCTTAAGGCTGCAAGGTTTTTATTATTCCATATAATTCCTTTACTTCATTTCCAAATTCTAATATATCTTCGTCTTTATAGATTATTTCGTTTATTCTTTTTGCTATAATTTCTAAAGCGTTTTTATCCCCATCCTCAATTTCTTCATATTCATCTACTGACAATGCAATAGTTTTCTCTATTTCTCTATTTAAATATAAAGTATCTTCGTCTGCTTCGAGATTTCCTACTGATTTCCAAGCCATTACAGTTTCATTAAAGCTTTCGTCCTCTGGCCTAGAAATTGCCGCATACTGCTTTATATGTAACCTCACTCTCATTGAATCTCCTCCTATAGGATCTTCAGTAATTAGTTCGTTTAATTCTAATTGACCATGCTCGTCTAAATCAGCATGCTTACCATGCATTCCATGACCTTTTTTTCCGTATCCTATTAAAATTTTACCATCGCAAAGTTTTTCTGATATAGTTTGATTTGGTCCGTTGTCTTCTGGATCTAAATTTAAGTCTTTCATTCGTCAAGCTCTTTTTGATATTCTTCTATTTCCAGCTCAATGCTTTTAATCCTGTCTTCCAGCTCTTCCTTTCTAATTTTCAAAGACTCTACAAAACTGTTTAACAATTTAATTGTTCCTTTAGTTCTTACTTTACCTGACTGCTTCATAATTAAAAATATCAGCGATTAGTGTTGAATTGTCAATTAAAATATCTGCAATTTCTTCTGCGTCGAAAGTGGAACTATTGAAAAGACCTACAATCGCAACTTTCCTTTCATGGCATTTGCACTCGTAAGCGGTATCGAAAACCTCTCCATCTTCTGCTTGATATCTTTCTACTGTTATTTCTTTCATTTTATTCTATAGCTAGTTGATTTATTTCCTCTTCTGAATGTTCACTAAATAACTCTATTAATCCTTCTCTCACTCCTAGAGACAGAAAAGTTATCTGCCCTTTGAAGTAGCATCTCAAATATACTTTATCTATATTAGATAGCATATTTAACTCCATATAGATTTTTTAATTTCCGCTTCATTTAGGCGTTCGTTTTCAAAAGCATTATCTATATGCTTTCTGTATTGAATTAAAAAATCAACAATGTTTCCTTGTAGGTTGTTAATATCCCAATTAATATCTGAATGCAGTCTAGATCTTGTATAAAGAGATTCTAACTCCTTTTTAAGTTCGTAGTTAATGCAGTTGGAAGGGCGATTAAATACCGTGCCATCTTTTGCAATAAATTTTAAAACCTCTTTTACAACTTCTTCTTTTACTATCTTCATCTCTGTAAAGGTATCAGATTAGTTCGCTTAGTCAAGAGCTTGTTCCCATAAAAGACCACATTTAAAATGAGACCTGAGTTCAACCCTTTTACTTTCAAATGTTTTTAAATTCATCTTATACATAAATCTTTTCTCTTTTCTTTTAATTATAAAAAGATAACCGTCGCCTTTTTTATTTGGCTCTAGTTTAACTACGCTTTTGCTAGAAATGCCGTAGAACTTTTCACCTATCTTTTGAGGCTTTGTGTCGTGGTCTACGATCCTGTAGCTTTCATGATCGATCTTTACCGCTCTCCAGTGTGGATAGACAATTCTATATCCATCATAGGAGAATCTATCGCCTACTTTTAGTTCTTTAAATTTCATATTATTTTATTTTAAATCAAATTCCCATGCGTCTTTTTAATGAAACTCTATTCTTACGGTCCTCTGCGTAAATTTGCAAGTCCATAGCCCAAGGTGTCTCTGGATCGTCCTTATATCGAATAGTTAGTTTTACCCTCCAAAAACCATTGGGCTTGCGTTTGTTCGCATAGTCCATTGCTCGTTGATAAGCTTCTTCCGCCGCCTGGATTGAGCTAAAAGAGACTCTATCAAGTATCTCGCATTCATCAGATATCATCGAAATTTCTTTTATTTCTTCCATTTTATTTTTTGAGCTGACTTTTTATTTCCTTTAAAATAGAATTCGTCTTTTCAATCTCTCTATGTATAAAGATTCCTATTATCATAACCATAAAGAAGTCTAGTATATCCATGTTAATTATTTATTACTAAAGTGAACACATCCAAATTCTGGCCCAGTTCTTAATCTGCATTGTAAACCTTGGTCGTCGTCTGCTTCAGCTACCATTTCAAACCTATTCTTCCCTTTAACAATATCGTCAACCTTTTCGCAAGTCCGCTTGTCAAACCAATATTTACAGTTTTTACAAATCGGTTTGTCATCTTTTAAAAGAGTTACTTCTTTATTTACTGTATCAACATATCTATAAATATCTTCTTCTTTACCTACTACAAACAAATCGTCGTCGTCAATAATCCTATAATTACCTATCGATACTTTTACAGCTTTCCATTTTTTACTAGGATAAGAACCATCCCAATTAAATTCGTCACCTATCTTTAATTCTTTAAATTTCATATTAGATTATTTTTTTGAATCAACTCTCACGTTAATTTCCTCTTGATAATTTCCAGAAATTCCAATTTTTCTCTAATGACGTTGACGTTGTTTCCGCCCATACAACGCTTTTATCGCATTGACCTCTTAGCTGTTCAAGAAATAATTCAATAGGTTTTATTTCCTCGTTTGTCAAATCTCCTCCAGAATACCAACAAAATCCATCTTTCTCCTTGTATAATTTTAAATTTGAACATTCGTCTATATTAATACTAAACAATGAAGGAACTTTTAAGAATGGAAAAGAATTCAGTTTCTTATTTAGAGGAAGATTCTTTCCTTTTACACAAAGTAATATTTTACTCATTTTTTTTTTATTTTTACTTTTATTAGGAATGCCAGTATTTTGAACAATAATCTTCGCTTAATGGTTTCGCATCTCTTGGTAGTTTTTCGCCTCTACTCTTACTAAAAGTAATCGGTGTAGATAAGTCTGGAACGTGATCTAATTTATTGTATCTAAAAACAACCCAATTCCCAAACATCCCCTTTGGTTTTCTAAAGAATTGATATATCTTAGAATGCGGCATCTTACATTCTTTGCAGATAAAAGTTTCACTAGGAGCTTCTAAAATTTCACCTTCTACCTTTTCTTGTAGATAACCCATTAGCCCAACTCCTTTATTGCTATACTCTCCGTTAAATTGTAATAGTGAACTCATTATGCATTTTTAATTTTTGAAACCGTTTTAGCTAACTCGTCAACATTTTCTTCTGTATTATTCTTTATCACCTTTTCGGCTAGTTCAACTAGTTGATCGTGCAGGCTTTTTTCTTTCCTGTTATTGTCCATGATTTTCAAAATAACTTCAGTATTTTTTTCATCTATATTTGAAGAAAATCTAACGGAGTCATCTCCAAAAATATCAACTGAAACTAATTTAGACTCACTTCCGTATTTGTCTGAATGCTTAGAAAAATAATCAGCTATCTTTTTTAAATATTTAGCACATAAAGTAGTAGAAAATATAGGTTTATCTTTTTCGAAAAATCCTTTTAAAGCGTTTGAAGGATAAAATTCGTCAACTTCAGACGGTTCAACTAAGTTATTTGTTTTTACTTTTATATTCTTTAGACTCTCTGTATTTACCTTTCCTTTTTTACCGTAAGTTTCAGCGTTTACTTTAATAGCAACTCTTCCATCCGTTCCATATAGAAAATCGTTTTCAGCATAAGCTGAGTGTAAAACTGGATAATTTCTATTAAGTGAAAGAAATTTTGAAATATTGTCTTTTGGTTCTAGATTCATTTTGTTTTACTTTTTTATTTGAAAGTTATCTTCCCACAAGTTTTTAGCTTTTACTAGACTATAATTGCAATAATTGCGAATAGTTTTAATTCCTTGAAGTTTCTTATCCCTAGTGTTAAATCCTGATTTTATCACAAACCTAATAGCCCCACCTTCTTTCTGAGACTTCTCTTCCTTGAAAGGATCTGGCAAAGTAGTTCTAAAAATTTGCTCAATTACTTCGCCCGTCGCTTTTGGAGCGCTAAGAATCGCTTTATATTGCTGATCATCTAAAATATTTAAAAGATCAATGGCTTCTCTCAGTTCAGGGCAACCAGTCACCTCTCCTCTCCCATCGCTGTTTTCATCATATCCATACTTGCAATCGCATCGATCTCCAGTATAAGCACAATGATTCTTTCTAAGAGTTTCTAAGGTTTTAATAATTTCTAGTCTATTCATTTTATGATAACGGTTGAATGTTTATTGTCTGCCCATCTTTTACCACGCTAAAAAGGCTTTCGTCAATAGAAAACATGCGAATTTTACCAGTTCTTAGTAGACTCTCTCTGATTTTGTTTTTAGCTTTCACAACGGGATTTTTGCTTTCCTTTTTATCTTTCCCAGGTTCTAGAGTCTTTTTTTGTCTGGAAAATGCTCTGATGTATGATTTACTCGTTTCTTTTGATTTAGAAATGTTTTTGCCAACAGCTTCTCGTTTACCTTTCTGAGTGAATTTGCTATTACTTCCAATTCCTTTTTCTATAGACTCATTGATCGATTTAAGCAACTCTTCTGCCGCTTCCCTCTCTACACCCTCAGAACGCTTTACGAGTCCTTGTAGCCTCATCTGGTCCTTCTTATAGGCTTGCAGCATATTGACATTAAGCAAAAGAGTGTGCCTTGCCAATTCTCCACTGGCAGAACGGTAAGTTAAACTACAAAACTTAGCTGTTTGTCCTTGGTTCATCTTCTCAATCAGATTCATTGAAGTAAGAATGGACTAAAATGAGAAATGCGTCAACGGAAAAAGTAAAAAAAAAGACTACCCGTTTAAAGGCAGTCTCATATGTTAGGTTGAATTTTATTGATTCGTTAATTACTGTAGATACCTAAAATTCCACTGCATAAAAACGAAAAAGAAGGTAGTAATAGATATTACCGTTAAAAAACTGTATCCGCAAACTAAATCATTTACTTCTTTTTTAGTTATTGGTTGATCGTCGCTTCCCATTGCTCTCTTAGCGTTCTTATTTATCATACTAAAAAGTATAAAGTTGAATAGGATAAATAGTCCAAAAATTAATGCTGTAATTATGTATTCCATTTTATTGTTTTGTTAAATAGTAGTTTTTTACTGCCGTTCTGATAGCTTCACAGCACCAAACGAAATTATAAGTAGGTTTTTTAAATCCAATCCCGCAATGCTCATAGTGCTCATTTATTCTATACATAAATTCATAAGCTCCTTCTTCTGACGTATCGTCCAATCCTCCATCTAACTGATCTTGAATTTCTTCTAACTTATCTAAATGTTCGTCGTTATTTTCTTTTAGTAATTCCTCCTTATATTCTACAAGTTCTTCTTTAAATAGATTAGAATCATATTCTGTCCAAATCGGGCTGGTGCATTGACCAGTAAAGCATATCTTTTCAGCCCAATAATAAATATTTACTTTATCGTGATTAAAAAACGGAAACATATCTTCACATCTAGAGAAGGTAAAAGTTCCCATATCTCCACAAATACACAAGTGATCAGGCCAAGATACTATATCGTGCCACTGATTCATTGAGTCTGGTCCTCTTACTGTAATGTGTCTATACAGTTCATTATCTAAACGAATTTTATAATCAAATTGGCTTTTTGTAAACTGATTTATTGTTCTATCCCGCTCTTCTGTCAGATTCATGAATTTCTTTATGCTTAGATATTAGTATTGGCGTTAAATTAGTATAGTGATTGACCTCTCGAAAAGATCTAGCATCTGAATAGTCAAAACTTGATATAGATTTTATATGGTGAAGGTTCCATAAGGCACCGTAATTTTCCCAATTCATTAATCCAGTAAACCTAGACTCAAGAAATCTTTTAAAGTATTCTAAACTACAGCCCAAAGAAATTTTAGAATTACTTTCTCTATATAACTGCTTTCTGTCAATATCTCTTAGAATATATTTCTTTAAATTGATTCTAATATAATCAACTCTACTTCTTTTTCTATTTTTGGCTATTACATTCATAACGGCGATACATGAACCGTATCACAATAAACAGACCTGTAAACTAAAAAACCCTCGCAGATTGCTTTTTCTGCAAGGGTGTATATTTATTTACTTTTGAATAAAGATAGAAACGCAACTAACTCCAGTAGGAACAAAACCCGATTTAAACGAACCACTTTCAAGGTCTTGCTTGTTACCTTCAACTCTTTCAAACCAGTTTCTAAATTCAACGTCCTTTTTCGTAGATCTAAAGAATGGACCTGTAGACATAATTGAGGCTAAAAATCCTCCCTCATTCAATAAACTGTAAGCATGTTTTACATGATCTATATCTTGGCCCTTTTCAAAAGGCGGATTCATAACAATAATATCATACTTTTCATTAAACAAAAGAAAGTCATCTCCGACAATATTATGTCCTTTTAGTTTAAGAATTTCTCTTAGTCTAGGATTAATTTCAATTACATCTACTTCGACTCCTTTATTCTTGATAAAATCGGCTATATCTCCTTTTCCAGCGGAAGGCTCTAACACTTTCCTGTAACTATGTGAATCGTTAAAGTCAAAACGCTCCTCAATAACATTTCTTGGAGTTGGGAAAAAGCCTGGAATTCTTAATCCAACTAATTCGTTTTCTTTATTTCTAAGCTTAACCTCTACTGGTTCTTCCTCTTTCCCTGAAATAATCTTCTCAAAAATTGATCTAATTAGCTTTTCATTATCGTTCATCTGCCAGCCTTCAACAGCCGATAAAGCCGCTTTTTTAGATAACTTAACTTCTTTGGGGAGTGTTCCCCCGTTAATCATTTCAATGGAGTGATCAATAATTCTAGACGCTTTCTTGTATAGATAACCCTTCTTTTGTTTGTATTGTAATTCTCTAACTCGCTTTGGAGTTGGATTTCCAGAGACTTCCGAGTTAATAAACGAATCTCCATCTGATGACAAAGACAGTGAAATGCTGCGTAGTTTTTCTAAATTCATATTGTTTAAAGATTTTGACCTTGAAGAGCTTTGCAGATAGCCTTTTTTACTCCTTCTTTTTTGTTATATTGATCTTTTGGGCTACAATATGCAACTCCGTTTAAATGGATATTTTCCTTGTCAATTCTAACAACTGTTTTGCCTCCTTTTTGGCTCGTTGTTCGCTTAAACTCTCTATCAAAGTATTCATCTGGCAAGTCTTTAATTCTTGAACTATCTAAAAAATCAATACTTTTCGTTGGAAGATATAATTCTTTATTGTTTAAATCGGGAATTCTGCAATGCCTTACTTGAACCTGAAATCCTTTTTTTCTAAGGGACATTACTGTTTCGTTATTATTTTTCATGTAATTTATTTTCGTTAATTTCTTCAATTTACGTTAATTTTTGTTTTCTTCTCTGCCCCAATTGTCGATTTCCACTAAAAATTTAGATACAGCGTTCCCGTCTAAAGTGTAATTCCTAGCACCGTAAATTTTATTACAAATAGTTTTCAATAGATCGTAATCTTCTTCTTTGCCTATCTGGTTAATAGTCTTCCCTAAATACTTTACTAATTCCCAGTCTCCTATTTCTGTAAAATCTTCGCCTTCTTCATATACAACAGCTCGCCCATTTTCAAACATAGCACAAACGACCTTGCCATTTGAAATTAAAATTATTCCTGGCCCAATATCTGGATCGTTTTCTGTAGCCCAAAAACCATCTTTAGCTTTTTTTCTAGCTTCTTTTTTAAGATTTAACTCAGCTTCTAACTGCTTAACTGTAGCGTTTTTCAGTGATATATTCATTTTACTTTTGTTTTAAAGACGGCTTTAATTTCATCTTCATTTCATTGAAGATTATGTTTTCTATCATGGGGTATTTCTTAAACAGTGTCAAGCTTTCCCAGGTGGAATGTTCGAACATTTTTAAACTACTGTGTAATTTGATTAGCATCTAGTCTTTCTTTCATCCATCCCCTTTCTCTAATCGGGATATGCAATACTCCCTTTTCTTCAATAGGAAATCTATCTCCCATCTCGTTGTTTTTATTTTCAGAATTAAATCTCCAATCTTCCGCTTCTGGCCAATCAATCTTGACTGCTTTTCTTGCACCCGCTGGATTTTTACTTCTTACTAAAGAACAAATTATTGAACGTCCGTTATTATCCTCTCTAGTCTTCCACCATCCCAAAATCGACTTATTAGGTGGACTAGTCAATGGTCTATGATCCTCAGTTGGTTGATACCATGACACCCAATAAATTTTCATATCATTTTTCATGTTTACCTATCTCTAAACCTGTGTAAGTTTATTCTTCATCTTCAGGTGGCGGAAGGATAATTGCATTGCTCGGAGGAATGTAAGTCCCTTGGCTATTCCTTACTTCAAATTCATCGTCGTTTAAAAATTCAACGCTTTGTCTGATTAAAGTTAATCCCTCTAAATGTTCCTCGACAATATATTGAGTTTTATCTAGTCTGGGCTTATTTCTAATTGTAGTATTTTCAGGAATAATAAATCCAGTTTTATCTTCTAGCTCCCTTAGACCCATTGTAAATTCCGATAGTTTTTTATAGTTCATTTTTAGCTGTATGTCTACGTAAAATTGTTCTTGCCCAATTCTCCCCACCTTTACTGAAGAATGAATCCTGACTGCTAAAATATTCTTCTGCTATCCAGCCAGCGTTGTTGTATTTTCGAGCTTGTTCAATAGCTTTTTCTTTATCGTGAAACTTATCACTTTTTACTTTAAATTCAATACGTTTAATCTCTTGAACTTTTCCTATCTTATCAAGTCCTTTGATTTCCGCTTCGCACTTGACACTTCCGCTAGTTATACATTTTGCAAAGCTTTTAAAATCAACTTTTAATTCTAGAAATTCAATTCCAGCGTCGTTATCCCTAACAGCTACAGAAATATACTCTTCTGATCCACTGACTTTAGAGATTCTTAGATACGCTCCAAATTTTTTAGTTTTATTTTTCATTCGATACCTAATTCTTTTTTAATGGCTATTTCTTTTTGTATTTTCCCAACTCTAACCCCTTCAGAATATATCATACTGAACCATTCATTCAAAGTTTTTCTTTCATCCTTTTTTAAAACAAACTTAACAAAAGAATTCTCTGTTTGAAAGTAATACTCAGCTCTTTCTCCCCAAATGTCGCGAAAACTCCCAAAACCCGCTTCTTTAGCTGTTATTTTTTTACTTATATCTTCGCTCATTTTTGTTTACAGGTATATTATCCTTTATCTTTGTATTTTTGGCAAGCGGTTTCAGGTTGATCTCTAAACATATAACAATAACCCTCTGGATTTCTATTACTCATTCTAAATTTTTTCCAGTTCCATTTATAACCCTTACAATTACTTCTATTGAATTTACTAGTCTCGTATTCTTCAGTAGTCATTGAAAAAGATATTATAAAATCTAAATAATTCATAACAGTTTAAATAGTATTAGAATCTTTACGCACAGTTCTAACTTCCACCTCCCATCCATGTGCTTCAGCCATTTCAAAAACCAACTCACGGTAAACCCACAAACATTTTCCGTTTGGAAATAAATGAGAGAATGCGTGATCTTGTATCATGTCATAACCACCATTATAATGTTTTGTATCTGCATATAATTCTTTTGTTATCTCGTTGTTGATTACTCTTAATGTAAACATACTTATATTCAGCTAAATTATTTTACTTTTGTTATTGTTATATCAAATAATATTTCAACGTCATCATCTAAACAATCTGAATCTAATCTTTCAATATAGCATCTTGGGCAACCTACAACTCCATGTCCAGGATGAAACCATGAATTGTCAATATTGTTGCAAGAGCTTCTAATATGGTTAATTAATTTCAACAATGCGTCTTTGTTTTCTGCAACTAACTTAATCGTTTTAACTCTATACTCTTTCCCTTGAGCTTCTTCAGCTAATTCTTTTCTTTCAATCTCTTTTTCAAGATCCTCTTTTGATACACTTGACAAATCCATATCTTTAATTTATTTGCTTTGGTCCTTCGTTGCATCCTTTAAACTTCCATTCAAAATCAAAAGGTTCAATTAGTTCTCTAATTTTAGTATAGAAATCTACTTCAAAAAGCTTTTCAACGTCGTATTTAAAACACGAAATTTCTTTCTTTATTTCTGCGGATTTATCTGAAATAAAAGCTTCTTCTACTTTTAAAGACAGCTTTTGACCCTCTTCGTAAGCTATCGTTATTACTTTGTCTTTATCTACTACCCTCAAACACGTAAACAGCTTATTCGTAAACTGAACGGCATGAAAATCGTTCCATCTCATCCAAAAAATTAATTGATTTAATTGAGTGTTTGGAACAGCGTCGTATAAAGCTTTTGCATAAGGATTGCCTCCTGTATGTTGATTAAAGAAGTCTCTTATATTCATTTTTTAAAAAACCCTTCTAACTTAATTAAACGCTTTCAATTTCAATTTTATCAAAGCGTTCTTTAGCTTTTTTATTAGCTCTTATCTTCGCTTCATACTCGTTCATTCCATCGTCAAGAAACTTTAGCAGCCAAGGAGTTCTCATTGCAAGCTTTATTTTCTCTTTTGTTGTCCTGAAATATCCCTTTTTCTCATACTTCCAGTTTAATTTAGAATTGAATTTTTCGAAGTTGCAGGCTCCGTAATTTTCAAAACTCATAAATTGCTGTTCTATAATTTTTGGCTCTCCTTCTATGCCTAAGTAAATGTAGCCTCCTTTCTGCCGCATTGAGAGTTTTGTTTTATCGTAAAATGATTCATCGAATTCCATAATTTTATCTTTTTTTTTTTTTTTTAATTTTTATCCCATTCAACTATATAAACTTCATTTGGAATATCTCCAAAATATACATCTAACATTGATCTAACAATTCTCCAGTCTCCTCCAGCTCTATCGCATCCAAGTAATTTAGGTAAACAAATAGTTTCCGTTGGATAACCAAATACTAATTTAGCTACCGAATCAAAGCCTTTAGCCAAAGCTTCGTAATTTACAGCTCTTCCCGTTTGTTGGGGCTCATATTGACCATAGATATTAATAACTCCATGATTGCTGCCGATTTTTCCAAACGTTGTAAGTCCTAATTTATTAATTCCATCTAATCTGTCTCTGTGAAATCTTTTGTCAAATTCAACGTCAGCTTCATAAGCTTGTGGGATTTTCTTTTTAATTTGAAGGGCAATGCCAGATCCCATTTTAACTTGACAGTTCGCGCAATGTATTAAATAATTAACTTGTTTATCTAACAGCATCTGAACTGCGTCACCTTTTATCTCTTTAATCATTTTAGTTATTATTTCTTTCTAGTAGTTTAATTCCTTTCAAAGTAATAAACCGTCTAGACATTTCCCTTGTTTCAATTAGTCCGTTTTCAATTAGTAAAGGCTCAATTGTTTTTTGAACTGCATTTCTCGGAGTTTTTAATATAGAAGCAATTACAGATAATTGAATGCCCGATCCCCGTTTTTCACTTAATTTACTTAAAACTAGCATGTGAGCATCTGAGAGTCCATATCTTTTTAATCCTAGACTACCTTTAATTAGTTCCCATCCCTCTTTTGATAAAGACTCGTTACTACTTCTAATTAAATTATTTGTTAACTGTATCAACTTCCTTGGTGAATTTTCACAATACGTTGAAATTTCGCGCAATAGATCATCTTCGATCTCCAGCTTGCCCGTTACATATTGCTTTAAAATAGAAAATCTATCCTCCTTTGTATATTTTTCTAAATTAATTTCTTCGAACCTATCTGTCAAAGCGTGAAAAACTTTATCATATTCAGTCGTAGCAAAAATAAAGATTTGCTTTTGAAAATCTACCTCTAAAACGTAATCGTCTGCCGCTCTTGAAATTTCTACTTGATTTTTAGCATTCTTCATATCCGTAATAGTATCAAACAGTGAAAGCATATACTGTTCGCAGGTATTTGGAATCTGATGGCACTCATCAAAGAGAACGACGCACTCTTTATCTTGAATTGAATTTTGCCAAAGTTCAATAAATTGCTCTAGATTTTTAATTCCAGAACAGTTTATAACAATTGTCTTTTTGGATTGAAGTTTTGCCTCTGGATCATCTTTTCTTTTATCTAATGATTCACGAGTTGGGATTATCTTCGCTAATTCTTTAGCTATAAAAGTCTTACCAAACCCTTTTGGAGACTTAAGAAAAATAACAGGAAAGCAATTTCCGTTATTTGAGTAAGAGTCAATAAACAAAGACAGTTTATTTTTTGCCTTTTTTTGACCTATAATTTTATCGAAACGAGCCATAATTAGTCTGTGATTTCTTGTGATTCAACTTCCTCCACATTACTAGAATCAAAAGCTTCGTCAACCTTTTTTTCAGGAAGTTTTTCTGTTTCTGAGAATTCTGGAAGAGTCAATCCCTTTTCTTGGGAATAAGCCTGAACTATTCTAGGCGTAACAAAAGACTCATACCATCCTTTAGGGATGCGAATCTGATCTTCTTCCTTTAGAATACTATTTAGGAATTTAAGCGAAACGCTTACTTGACTTTGCCGTGGTTTTCTATTGTTTGACATAAAAATTACTAGGCCACCATAGCAGCCTAGCAATTCGAGTCAAGGGGTATTTTGTTTTTTATGAAGTAGGGCTATTTATTTGCAATTACAAATGTTTCGCCTGTTTTTGTAGTAAGTTCTTTTACGTATTTGTCAGCTTTCACCTTGCCCTTTTCGGTTTGGGGGAAGGCTCCGAATCTTCTATTACTAGATTCTGAGTAAATTACGTATGCTTTTTGTTTCGACATTGTTTCTGTTTAATTAGCTTTTGTCCTATTCTTGAAAAGATTATAGCTTTTTGTTTTTGAAAATTTTCACTTGCTTTTTCTATTTTCTTTCCTTCCTTACTTTCGGCAAGAAGCTTTCTCTGAACTGCGATAAGTAGTTTTTGAATTCTTTCATTCTCTTCTTCGTCGTCGTCTAAGCTTGTTTCATTTAAACAAATTAATAATCTATCGGTTTCGTCGCCATAAAATTCGGCAGTTTCGATATGCATTTTTGTTTTTAGCCTAATATCTCTTTCAATTTCCGCTAAATCAATATTTTTTTTATTTTTCATATTAAAAAGGAAAGTGAGACAGAGGGAAGGGATTTTTTCGGAAGAATTAACATATCCTACTTTTAAATGTTTTAAAACCATCCCAACCCTCTACCTTATTATACACTTATTTTGTAAAAATTATACACTTATTTTATTAGTTATCCTATGTTTGTTCGCTATAATTAGATATGGCAAACGATTTCCCTAGCCTTTGGAAGCAGGCTCAAATGGCTTTTATAGCTGCACAAAAACATATTAAAGACGGTATGAAATGTTCTAATGAACAAGTTCGTAAGGCTCGTTTAACAGCATGTTATAATTGCTCTTTTTCATCTGATGATAAAACCCGTTGTAAGGAGTGTGGATGTTTTATAAAACTTAAAATAATACCAGAAAGCCAATCATGCCCTAAACTATATTGGTAATTAATCATTTGACTTAAAAAAGCTTCTCCACATTTCATTTTTTATACTAATATTAGCGGAGGAAGGAACCTTCTTTGGAGCAAAGGGTTTTCTGATTAATTTTAAACCTAGCTCTTCATTTAGCCTATCACCTTTTTTTGAATTTAAATTTCTGTGACAAGTAACTTGATTCTCCCAGGTGAATCTATCTCCACCCTTCGCTTTTGGAATAACGTGATCAATACTTAATTCTTTTTTAGTTAACTTTTGATTTGTATATTGGCAGATATTTTTATCTCTTTTGAAAATTCTATTGCTCGTAGGTCTAAAAAAAACCATAGGAATCTCTTCGTAATTTTCTGAAATAGTAATCAAAGGGACCCTGTAATCTTTTTTTGCTCCTTTAATTATTACATCCCAATTTCTAATTGGAAGTTTTTCCCATTCATCCCAGTAAACAGGATTGCAGTTTTTTAATTGAGAAAAAATAGGAGTTCCGTCGTCGTTTAATTCGTAATCTAAATCTAAAGCTAAAGTATGTGGACCCTTTGAGCTGTTCATCGCAGTAATTGCGTCTTGCACGCTCCGAGTATCAACTGGAATCCAAAATCTATTTAAAACTAAACTCTCCATTGTGCTAGTTAAGAATTTTATCCGCTATTTTTTTAGCATTTATTAAATTTTTATCTATCTCATGCACAAATTTTCTATCTAAACATAGTCTATGCCACTGTTCTAAACTAAATTGTTTAGAAAAATCTTTCATCTCTTGTGCTGTTGGTTCGCTCATTTTTTTTAATTAGTTTTTTAGTTTAGGTCCCGCTTTTCTTTTAAAAAGAAAAAAAAGTCTAAGAAATTTTTATTTGTATATTTGGCAAAAAGTCATTCACAATTATTGACCTTTTTTTTATCAACCCTGTATATTTGGCAAAAAGTCATTCCTAATTATCAAAGATAATTTGCGCTAAATTAGCGAAGCTAATCACAATTATTGACCTTTTGGAGGTTTTATAGCATTTTGAGGAGGTATATATGATCCTTTCGACCCCTTTCGTCCAGCTAGCTTTCTAAATTCTGGATCGTCCTTTATTTTTCTTCTAACATTGGGAAAATTTATTTTATTTAAAAGCTCTAATGCTTCGCACATCTTTTCAACATACTCAACGCCCCCAGTTACTAGCTCTTTAGTAAGCTGTTTAGCTTTAGCTTCGTCTGCTGTCATATAACTAACTTACCAAAATCTCACAAAGATATCAAGCATAAAGTATAAAAAAATACCAAGAAGTTTTATCCCCTTGGTATTTATTGTTAATTAGCGGTAAAAACTAGTTGTTGGCGTTTTCAAAGATAATTAAACCCTGGTCTATGCCTTCTATAATAGACAAAACGTATCCTTTGGCTAATCCAAAGTTATCTCCTAGAGAATATTCCTCGTAAGCTGTATTATAACGATTAACTACAATTTGAACTGTAATTTGAGTTACCATATGTTCTGACTGATTGATGCCAGATGCGTCAAGAACAGCTAAAATGCTTTGAGTTGATAGATCCCTCTGATTAATTAAATCTTTTAGATTAGATGAAATATTCTTAGCAATTAGAATAGCTTTCTCTGTTTTTTCTGGATTATCATCATATACTCTATCTAAAGCTGCCGTAGTAGCAATTAAAGTGGCATCCTGAAGCACTGATTGAGCTTGTGGATGATTGACACTCCTTTCTCCGTCTGGTGTCGTGACGCAGCCAGTGATAAGGATTAAGGATGAAGCGATGATGAGTGTTATTAGTTTTTTCATGTTATAATTTTTCGAATTTTAGAGCGAGTAAATCATAGAATACTTTACATTCTTTATAAAATTTACTATTTGTTGTAAATCCCCATTTTTTTGTAGCTTCTTCTTTTAACCAATCTGAATAGCTTGTTCCCATCTCTTGAGAACGAGCAAATGTATCACAAACAAATTCAGCTATATAAACGCGAGACATTGAAGAAGTATCACCTAGAGATTCAGGATGGTGAAAGTTAGTGGATATATGATGGGAGATAGCTAAAGAGAGCTTATCTTTTTCTTTTGAAAGTAAATAATCCCACTCTATTCCGTAAAATTTAGAATTATCATGGGTTAAACCGTTGGCTATTAAAGTTCTACCTAGTAAAAACTCACCATTTTCAATTAGTTTTTTTCCTAATATCTCACAGTTTTTTTGAACATTTTTTATATGATTTAAAACAACTTCTATCTTTTTAAGTTCTATTGATTGAGGTGAATCTTCGTTCATTGTTTAAAAATGGAAGTCTCTTTCAGAATCGGACTGAATCTAAAACCTTCAAAGGGTTCTGTGCAACCATTACACCTAGAGACTGTAAAATTAAATAAATATTCTAGTTCAATGAATTAACTTTAAAATCTATCTTTTTAGAAATAAGGTTTAAAAATGTTTCATCAGCATATACTGCTACGCTATTACAAATAGGAACGGTATACGTTTTAGAAGAAACTACTTTAACTGTTGACTCACAAATCCCATGCTCTAAAACTAAATCATTTAAACACTTTAAAAATAAATCGTGCAAATCTCCTGAGTTTGCCCAGTAAATTTCAATTTTTCCTTCGGGATTATATCTTTTTAAGACGGCACTTCCATTTAAAGCTCCTTGAACATAAGCTAATTTATCTTTATTGGTAAATCGACTATATAATTCATCGGTCTTCAACGTGCCACAAAGTTCATCTCTGCCATCCTTGAAAGAAAAAGAGGATTTATTCCATTTAAAGTATTGTTTAAGTTCAAAATCTTGAAATTCAGTGCTGTTTACTATAATGGAGCTATAAAATTTGCAACCATTAAAGCGAAACTGTCCTAATTTATATGCTTCTTCTTCTGTCATTTAATTAGCGAGCTTAGCAAATACTGGCTCATTAGAAACTCCAAGTTCAAACGAGGTATTAGAAATAAAATACAAGTAATTCGTTGGACCGCCAACTTTTAAGTAAAGAGCGACTCTATCAACGACATACATATTTTCGTTTGATTTTATTTCATCCTCTATTTTATAATAAGTTTCGCCTTGAAATTCATAAACCTTATCTGGATAAGGGTATTTAAATTGTGATACTTTTGTTTCGTCAGTATCAGCTGGAACCATTTTACAGCCAATTATAGACAAAACGAAAACTAAAAAGATTAATAATTTTTTCATAACGTCTGTATATTTGTTACACTTTTTTCCCAGAATTAGGATCTATAAAACATATCGTCAAATGATAGGGCCATTTTGGAGTTGAACTTACTCCAAGCTCTTCTCTAATTTTTTCAAGAAAGGGACATTTAATATTCAACCAATAATAACCCTCGCTATTCTTCATTATACGAGAACTGTAAGTAAAGTCAATTTTTTTTCTATTATACTTTTTCCAGAGAGAACTTCTTGACAATTTTTGGAAGTTTCCATTTACTATTGTAATATGTGCTCCGTGAAGGGTCGTAGAGCTTTTTTTCCATTCTAATCTGTCCACCCACCACTTGTAATATTTAGTTATCGAATTAGAGCATTTTAAAATAGCCCATTCACCTTTATATTCAATTATCCCTTGTGACTTGTAAATGTTCACTGTTCTTTTCTTTTTCAGCTTTTAATCTTCTCAGCTTAGATTCTAAAGCTTTTGTTTCTAAAAATAAAGCCTTAACTTCTCTTTCCTCTTCTATACTTTGACTCCTTTCGTGGATTTCTGAATAGTAAGGAATTATGAATAGATAGATTATAACTAACATAGCCCTTCTGCGATAAACTCTTGTAGATAAAGACTTTATATCGTGCTTGGGAGCAGAAAAGAATTCTTTGAACTTGTTCATTCTAAGGAAAATTATAATCTTCTTCTGAATTTAGAAACTCCTTTTCTGGGTCTGGTGAATTTTTAAAACCAGTTATAGGATATATCTGCCCAACTAAATACTCTATTACGGAGCAATAATACTCCTCTTCTTCCTCTATGTCAAGTTTTAAAGTTTTGAAGTAGTAAAAGCAGGCATGAAGGCTTTCGTGGATGGTTGAACTAAAAGAAGTGTCTTTGTGGATTAAAACATCTCCTAATTTATTTTTATACTTAGAGTAAACAAAAAGAGCTTCAACCTCTTCTTCTCCTTTTAATGTTTTTTTATTGTATTTGTTTAATTCTTTAAAATCAGAGAAGAGTAATAAAGTTAGATAAAAATTCTTTCTTGGATCATATTTTATTTTATGCTTTACCACTTAACATATTACACCAAATTGCATATTTGGCAAAAAGTCATTCATAATTACTCGTTATACCCAGTAATCTAAAGTCACCGTAGGATGTTTTAATCCTTCCATTGCTTCTTCAAGCGACTGCAAAGGTCCGAAAACGTTAACATTCGTCCTTTCTATATTATAGTAATAATTGAACTTCTTAACTCTCATGTCCCTACCATTTCTAAAGCACCGTCCGTTCTCCGTATCTACAATTATGTCTTGACTACTTGTGCCTCTAAACTTTTTATACAAATAAAGCTTCTCTTCGCAAAATTTCATATTAGAAAACTCCTCTTCGAAATGATTCTTTTCCGTTGTCTCCCCGTTGATAGCAGCGAAACTAGCAAAAGGAGTAAATCCCATTAATTTTAAAAACTTTCTTTTATTCATTTTTATTTGCTATAATTTTACGAGAAAACTAATCTAAAGAAATTCAAGCTAAGAATCCCGTTGTCAAAAGCTGAATATTCAGATGGAGATTCAAGATTGTCTTTGGTAAACTGTTCCCACTCTTTAAAGGAGTCTTCTTTTTTCTTAATGTCTCTTTCAATTGTCATCTTTGGAGTATTGGGCCAATAATCGTTATTTGTATAATTGTCCATTTAGTTATTATAGCTATTATCCTAAAAATCCGCCACATATTTTATGGATATGGGCGGAATTTTTTAAATGGTGGACGAGGCGGGGATCGAACCCGCGTCTCTAACTCATTAACTATCAACGACTTCTACATGCTTAGTTGAATTTTAAAGTTCTTTCAGTAAGTAAAACTTAACAAAATCTTGCTGATATATTCTTTTGATTGCTGTCCAAAAGACAAAACAGGTTCTTCCTAAAATATACTTATTCAACTATAGGAGTCATTGATAAGTAACTTTGGCTTTTATTAAGCGAAAGATTTGACTGTGCTGACGTTAAGTGCGTTGTTGATTTTAGCTAGTGATGCCTTAATCGCGCTCTTCGCGTCGTTTAACTTAGTAGTTATTGCATTTATTTTTTTTGGGATTTTTAACGAGCCATCCCACTCGTGCATGCGGTCACTGTTTAACAAACTAGATCGATACCAGTACTCGCCCGTAAATTTTCAATGATCTGTCTTCATATTATACACTTTTTTCTTCAAAAGTCAAGGAATTATCTTCGTTATTGTTCTTCCGTTCGTGTTCGCGGATTTTACTAACTGCTCCTTAAGAAACTCAAACTCTTCTTCAAGACCTCTCATTGGATGCTTTTCGCAAATTTTAATATGCTTTGTCAACTCTTCATTCTGAGAAGCTGAAGTCCCATCTTTATGTTGTTTACCACAGTAAGCACAAGTAACAACTTTATAGTCTAACTTGAGTTTGTCATTTAAATAACTAGCCAAAACCCCTCTACAAGCATCTGACTCTAAATTTGGTTGAGGATTCTTTTTAACGAATTCTGCTAATACTGTTTTAACTTCTTCTTTCATTGCTTTTTTATACTAAAGTAGTCTTTAGAGTAATCGTAAAAATCTTTTAGACTGATAATGGTTATTAGGTCTTCTCTACCTTTCCTTTGGTAGAGTTTGTATGGTAACTTTATATCACATTTTTCATTAAAGTCAACCTTTTTTTCAACAAATCTCAATAAAGATTCTCTGGATACGAACAAATATTCAATTTCTTTCTCGAATACTATGTATTTAGCTTTTCCTTTTAGCCAACCAGGGTTTCCTTTGACATTCTGAATTTCTACCCAAACTTTATCATCATCTAATTTACAACCGTGTCTGTTCTTCTTTTTAATTGTTTTAAAATCGAAAGAGAACTCGCTATTTCCTATTAAAATATAACCATCAATGTGATTATACATATCATCCCCTTCCAGAGCTTTTCTTACTTTATACCCCTTCTTTTGAAGGAAATCTATAAACTCCTTTTCTTTTTCAAAACCGTATTTAAAAGAATTATCTCTCATATAAGACTTAAATAGCTCGACATATCCCTTCCTAAACTTTCTTTTAGTATCTCGTTGGAATTAAATGACATAAAATCGCTCTTTGGAAAGATCAGCTTATTTTTAGTTCTTGAAGCTGCAACGTAAAGGATATTCAAAGATTCAACGATCATATCTTTAATGAACTCTGGATACTCTCCATTATCATCTCTATATCCCATAATCCTACTCTCGTTAATATAGTCAAAAGCTGTAAGCTCAACAATGTCATACTCTAAACCTTTACTCTTATGCACTGTTGAAAATACCAAGTCTGCCGCTTTCTTTTCTGTAGTTTCTTTTCTTTTTAGGTTGCTAATAATCCCAAAAAGTGTTCCTCCGTATTTTTTAACTAAAGAAGCTAAAACTTTTGCTTCGTTGTCATCTGTAGAGTCAATAAACTCTTCAAAATCATCAAAACAGGCAAATTCCTTTACAAACTCGCTTCTAATTTTGCTAGGCTTGTTAATTTTAAGATTAATTAAGTCATAAATAGAATAAGACCCCACGTTAACGTAGTTATTTAATCCTCCTTCAAAATATAGCGATTTATTTAAACCTGATGATCCAGCATAATTTACAGCACTTGTAAACAGAGCTACATTACTCCTACCAATAATAGCTTTAGAGTCATACTCGTTTGTATTTCCCACTCCTTTGATGTCAATTGCTACTTTTCGATCTAAATATTTCTCTTTTAGATTTAAAATGCTATTACAAAGGTCTGCAACGTCTTGTTTGAATCTAAATGAGTTGGAAAGAAATGATTTCTCATAATCAAAATAATCTTCAATATTATCAATTGCTGATCTAAAACCGTAAATACGTTGGTTTCTATCAAATAGAACAAGCTTCTTTGATTCTTTTTGAGGTAAGACAATATCAATAATTGACTGGGAGCAATCTTGCCCCTCGTCTACTATAATCCAATCGTAATTTAACTTACCTGGGTTGAGGCTGTAGAGCTTCAAATAGAAGTCATGGGTGATTGGGCATTTTCCATCTTTCATAGCCTCCCATAGCTCTTTAGCGCCTTTTTCTATCTCTCCGATATACTTGCTAACAAAATCACGAGCCTTATCCCCGAATTGAACGTCTCCATAATGAATATCTTCGATTGATTTTTCATTAGAAGAGCAGAATAAATTAAACTTCTTGAAAATATGAGAAGCTAACTTTAATCCATAATACTCCTCTGGACCCTTTTTAGGAATTCCAAGAATCTTTTGAATTTCAGACATATGGAGATTTCCATACTTAGCCATTTCAAAGTTTTTATAAACTCCTAGATTTCTATAAGCTAGACCGTGAGCTGTTACACACTTTACATTGCCTCCAAATTTTTCATTAGCTTCTACTTGAACTGACTTATTAAAAGCCATATAAAGAAAAGATTGATCTTTAAAGTGTCTAGTCTTTTCTAAAGAAGTAGAGGTTTTTCCTCCTCCCGCTGCTGCTTCGACAATTAAAGACTTGTCTTGTTTTATTATAAATTCCTGCTCGTCTGTTAACTTCATTTTGTAGTTATTATCTATGTTTTCCCGTAAATGTTAAATTGGTGGTCCCTGTAGGATTCGAACCTACGGTCTATCAATTATTATTTTTAGAGCCAGTCGTTTTCGAAAATTAAGTGTAATAATGTTTGTGATAAAATTATATACGGAATCCAAGTTTAAGTCAAGTAAATCTTTCGACCTTCTTCCGTTAAAATGCAATCACTGTAATATAAAATTTTTCAAACAGAAAGTAGCGATAAACAGAGCCCTTAATCCGAAATCAAAAGATACTGGAAACTTTTGCTCCGTCTCTTGTGGAGTTAATTCCAATTTACTAAAAAGAGGATTTGGATCAAAGCTGGTAAAATGCAAAAATTGCGGAAAATCTTTTAAAAAACATAATAGCAAAATAGGAAAAAGTAAAAATGATTTTTGCTCAAACAAATGTTCAGCGATATACAATAATCAACAGCGACCGAAAAAACCAATCTTTAAAAAGCCAAATATTTATTGCAAATTTCATTCTTCCTGTAGGTGGTGCAAAAATGATCTCGTTCTAAATCCAAGTAAAATTATGATATCAAAGCATAAAAGGTTTTTTTGTAACAAAAGTTGTCGCGCATCGTTTAATAATATATTTAATAAAGATTTGAAAAATAAAGGTCCAGTATCTAAATTAGAAAAATATATACAGTCTCAAGTAATTTTGAATTATCCAAGTATAAGCTTTCGTTTTAACGATAGAGAAACTATAAATTTAGAATTAGACATTTACATTCCCTCTCTAAATTTAGCATTTGAAATAAATGGGATCGTTCATTATAAACCCATTTATGGCGACAAAAAACTTAACTCGACTAAACTCAAGGATTGTAAAAAAATTAAATTATGTAAACAAAGAGGCATATCACTACATGTTATGGACTCGTCTTCTCAAAAGTCCTTTTCTAAAAAAACATCTAAAGAATTCTTAAATTACGTAATAAAAACTATAAATAGTTGTATAAGTTTGCCCTAGTGGACTCGAACCACTAACAAAAATCTTATGAGGATTCTGCTCTACCATTGAGCTAAGGGCAAGCTTATACAACTAAGAAGACTTTCGACCGCTAAGCTAAGGGACCGTAAATTAAGTTACTTTATAATCTTTTATAAAGTCTTTATTTTCGTTTGCTTTTAAATGTATTTTTCTAAAATCCTCTTTTATACATTCAAAAGGAATTACTGGATTATCCTCTAAATATCCATCGTTTTCAATTAAAATTTTGTAAAATGCAGATACTACGCCTTGCTTGTCAGAACCATGACGACAATAGTAAGATAATCGACCATTGGAAATCTTTTTGTGAGCTTTATACATATCGTCAAGAAAATCTGAATCTTTAACATTAGTTTCGACTCTATTTAGCTGCTTTGTTTTTAACAGTTCACGGGCAAGATCGTCGTCATGTTTATTTACGGTAAGAAGATTAAAGAAAGCGTATTTTTTAGGGATGTTTTCAAAAAGGGCAATTCTAACAGCTTCTACGAACGGACCATATTGATTAGCTTGAATACTTTCTTCGAATAATGCGTCACCTTTTAATTGAGCATGCCATCCGTAAGAGATATAGCACATTTTCATAACCCATAAACGAGTCAGTAAATTATCCTCGTCAAACGCTTTTTGTATAAAATAATTCGCTACTCCAAGCGCTGAATATCTCATGCGTTTTTTTCTATCCAATCTAAGACTTTACCAACGTCGCAAGCATATAATCCAGCACTATTAAAACTGTTCATTTCCATCAACCAAAAGTTACCATCACCATCTTGGGCAATATCAAGTATAAATATCTTATCAGGTGGTTCTATACAAGTCAATACTTCTTTGCATTTTTTTACAGCTTCAGATGGAGCACTTGGAACTATAGTTGTATTCCCTTGGAATTGATATGTTGAATAAGTAATTATATCCTGTTTAAACCCACAAACAAATCTATGTTCACTTACTATATTCTTAGGAGTTGAAACTAACACTAAATCAGTTGGAAGACAACCTTCTTTAATCCAACCGTTGTAATCTTTGTCAAAGTCTTGCATGTCAAATAATCCAGCTGTAAATGGTTTTTCTCCAGAATCAGGTCTCATAAAGATCATTGTATCTTTGCCAAACCACTTGTATATATCAAATTTGAGATACGGCAAAGAACTAACTGTAAAATATGCGTGTTTGTCATTAAATAAATGCTCCTCTAATCCTGAATAATAACTAGAGCACTTATAATCGTCTGTGTCATTAATCCATGCAATCGGAAAAGAATTAAACTTTACTTGACATCTTTTAACAAATTGAATTGACCCAAAAACAACTAAAGGAATATCAGAAGGGTTTCCAAAACATTTATCGATAATATTTCTTGATAATTCTACATTATCCGCACCTGTTGCCCAAATCAATTCATGACCACGTTTTTCTATCTCTTTCGCCATACGGCTTTGAGCGTCGTCTTTAAGAAACTTTTGGATTACAAATTTCATCGTTTTCTGGAAAGAAAATAGCTCTACTCGTCAAATTTTCCAAATTCACGAAGTCTCTCGCTCATCATTATATGACCTTTAATACTATCCTTGAAAGATTCAGTCTGAGCTACTATATTACCTCGAACTTTAGTATCCCATTCGTATTCCCATACCAATGTTTCAGCATAAATCCTTGGTGGTGACTCAATGTCTGCCGACGATTCCCTGTTTATTGTAGATATAAAGAAGCATTTATCTTTATTCCACACGTAAGACTTAGCGATTGATTTTAACATTATAGTTTTTAAAATTTTAAAGCCAAGAAACTCCCGCTTTAGATAGCATGCGAAAATCTCTTGGCTGATTCAGCTCTTTATTGAAGGATAATTAGTAATTAGTAAAACGAGATAAAGCTGTTTTTCCAGATTTAATCCCACTAATGGAAGTCTTCCTGTAAGTCTCATACTTCCTGTTACCGCTATTAAAAAAACCAATATAATGATCTGTTTCCCTAAATACATTTCCTGAGAAAACAAAACTCTTCTTGGAGTTATAGACTGTAACCGTTCCAAACCTTCCTCGTAGTGACTTGCTGATTTTGTTGTCGCTACTAATACTGTTCATTAATTTATTCATTGTAACCGTATATGTATAATTGCACTTTTTTAAGTAAAAGTCAAGCTTTTTATTAACTACTGGAAGAACTAGAAGAACTACTACTACCCGAAGTATCTCTATTATTAGAGTAAGAAGACATATTTGGATTTTTCAAAGACAATTCAAAAGCTTTAAAAATATATGGAATATCACAAGCTAAAGCGTTTTCTACCCTTGGCATATAATAAGATTCTCCTGCAAAATTTAATCCACATGCAAGAATTTTTCTTCCTCTTTCTTTCTTATACCATACAGCTCCAGAATCTCCACCATAAGAGACTTCAACATTTTGTCCAAACGGTTGACCCGTCATTGTGGGTCTAATTTCATAGGATTTTATTGTTTGATAACCAAAAGCTCCGTAATTAATTGTCCATTCGCCAATTGCTGTTACAAAGCCAGAGGTATGACCCGTTGTCCTGCCTTCTTTCTCTACTTCATCTCCTATATCTAAAGAAGCTACGTCTGTAAAGTAAACTCTATCCCTTACAGTTGTTGGAATAACATTTCTAGAACCATTTAAGATAGCAAAAGCTGAATCCGCCTTACCACTTAATTCTATCTTTGATAAATTAGCAATTACATCTGTCTCTACTAAACCTCCGTCAAAAGCTCCAGGCTGCAAGATTGGATCTCCTATTTCAAAATTTTCATGACCAGCAAGAACGTGGAAGTTACTAAGAATCCCCCTTTCCCCCTTTTTATTATAACAAAAAAGTCCAAGAGTTCCAGCTGTAATTCCATAATTCCCTACGGATACACCAGGACGAATAGGGTCTTGCCTTAGTCTATTCTCAGGGATGTCATCATAAGTTCCAATTAATCTTTCTCCGTTGGGACCATACATTGGGTTAGGAATTGCGAAGGATCTTTCTACAACATCGCAGTTTGATGGAACTTGAAGTTCTTCGGGAATATCGTTTAGTTTAAGCTTACGATTAACGTAGACTTTAACGCATATACCTCCTAAAGTTTTCCCTTCTTTTTCTTTGTATCCTACTGAGACACCAGTGATTCCAGGTTTGTTTAAAAATCTAGACTTAATATTTTCTAGAAAATCCGCGTGTTCTGTTGGTATGTTCATATTTAATTAATCTCTGAAAAGCGTTTATTATACTAAAATCTCACAATTTTGCAAGGTTTATTTAACTCAGCACAAATATCTATTGAACTTTTGGTTCCTCTAGATGATCCATTCCAGAATGCCACGCATGCACTACAAGCTTCTATTATTAATCTATTTCTTATAGGACCAGCTGGTCTTCCTAATGTTTTCCATTTTGCAGGTATAGTTAAAATAGGGATTTCTAATTCTTCTGTTGCAAGTTTATAGATATAATAATCTGCACCACTTTTACACCCTCCGCTAATGAAAAGGGATGGAAGTTCCTTTTGACAGTAAAACTCTATTTTTTGCTTTAACAAATTATAGTCAGTAAATTCTCTTGATCCTACTACTGCTAATTTCATATCTAATTATGGTGTAGTTAAAAAAGTTTGAGTTCTATTTTTATCTTTAATCCCGTCATGAATTATTGCATCAACAAAGCCATACTTTAAAGCCTGTTGAGCTGTAAAAGCTCTTTCCTTTCTAAAGTCCCACTTTAATCTCCACTTTGGCTTATTAAGATTTACTCTCAAATAATCAAATAACTCGTCTTCTATTTCAGATAAATTCCCTCCTTCTTTACTCCAGGGTTTATGGAACATGAATTTGCATTCGTTTGTTGTAAAGCGACCGCCTTTAGTTCCACAACTAACAAGAAAAGCTCCTATACTCATAGCTGATCCATTTGCTATCGTAATCACTTTATTGCTAATAGAGAATATCGTTTCAGCTATTGCTATTCCTGAAAATACGCATCCTCCAGTAGTGCTTATAGATAAAATAATTGCTCCCTCGCTTTCGGAAAGATAATAGAGCTGTTCAATTACTTCTTCGGCTACTTCTTCATCAACCGTTGAATGAAGACTAATTGATCTAGTTTCATCTAAATGGACGTAATTAATCATTTTCTTAATTTTTCGTATTCGTGTTCAATTATTTTATATAGTAATGTCAAGACTATCGCAGTAACCGTTATAATTGGAGCAACGCAAAAAAAGAAATCTTGTGGTGTTGAGTTTGCTGCACTGCATATTACAGGTTCCATACTACTCCGTAACTGTCGTTTTGTCAAGCTTTTTAAAGAAACATCTGTAAACGTCAAATACGTTTGTTATTGAAAAGATAATACCAATTGATAAAAATGCCCACTCTTGAATACCTACTGCATAAATAGCAAATAACACATTACCAATTAAGAATGGAAAAGCACTCCAATCTTTACATCTATTTAAATAACCTAACAGTAAGAAAAACGCTCCTATCCAATTCATGGATAAATCACAACGCAGGGTTTAGCACTCTTACTTAAAATATCTTCTTCTGTGTAATTCATTAATCTTAATTCTTCAGTTAGTTCTATTTCTCCCAATTTAATCTCATTATCAAAGTCATCATAAAAATACTTTATAAGATTCCCATCTTCCATTTTATTATAAACGTTTCCTTCTGGATCGGAGCTTAAAATTACATCATGCTCTGGAGTCTTCATTAATTCTTTAGCTAGATCTTTTGCTTTCATAATTCTTTAACTAGATTTCATGTTTTCGCATTTTTCTATTAGTTCTTTGATATTATCTTCGTATTTAGGATTCCACTTAATAATCTCATCTGTGATAAATTTGAAGTTCTTCATATCATTAGAAGCTATATACACTGCATGAATAACGGCTTTCTCTTCTCCATTCTTGAAGTCTTCCCAAAATTTAGGATTAAAAAGGTAACTTTGGGTAAGCCAGGAATAAACATTACCACACGTAGAATCCATAATATGCTTACCACTAGTAGTTGTCAAAGTTTCCATTGAAAGCGGAAGTCTCATTATATCATTTTCTTGAGAATCTTGAAAACGAATTATAAAGCTGTAATCATCTATACCATGACAATGTTCGGCTATTTCTAACTTATAACTGCAAAAAAGCTCAACTAATCCATACGGCAGTTTTGTTCTATTTTTGTCTACAAATTTCCAGAATTTTAAACAGTTAATCTTACTTTTTTTAAAGCCTTTAACTCCAAAAAATGAAGTATTTGATTTTTCTATTTCTTCTCTAAACTCCTCTACCGCTTTTGCAAAGGAGTTAATTTTTTCTTTTACTAGTTTATCGTTCATTTTGTATTTTTCGCTATTAAAGAATCATTAAATTGGGGTGTATGACGAGGATTAAACTCGCATTAATTCTGATTCACAATCAGAGACTTTATCAATTAAGTTACATACACATTAAATTGGAGCCGTGCCTCGGACTTAAACCGAGAACATTTAATTTACAGGATTAATGCTCTAATCAATTGAGCTAGCACGGCGTTAAATATTTCATATTAAATTGGTACGGGTGACAGGACTTGAACCTGCATTTTCATCCATTTATACACTTAATGCTTAGAAGGCATCGCTATTACACCCGCGACAAATTATTTTTATCTTATTTTAAATAAACGACCTCATTATAATTCTTATTAAGAGACGTTTTATTTTTCCTGAATTTTTGAAAAGGTAACCAATCTGCACCTTCTTTTTCACAAACTATAATCTGTCCTAATCTATTTTCACAGTAACTTGACAGCTCTTTAAAGTCCAAGCTTGTAGAGTTACACGTTTTAGAATACCCATCCCCATTTTGAAAAACGCTCCCATTCTTATTTAATATCTGATAAGGCGGATCTATAAACCACGTAGCTTGAGTATTCTCAATAGCTCGATAATCTCCAAGGATAAATTTTATTCTATTTCTTATCGGGAAAAACTTAATAATCCTTCTTTTTTGAATTTGAAAAACTCTATCTAAGCGGTCAGTGTATTTCATTTTTTTACACTTAGAGCTTGCGTTAGATGCTGAGCACGTTTTTATTAAAAAATCATAAGCATAATCTCCAATTTTTGGAGTTGGATAATTTACAATGTCATTTTCGGAGCAATTCAAAATAAAATCCCACGCATTTGCTACGTCTTCATTCTTATCACAAATTATACTATTTAAATTACCGTTTCTCATCATATTATAGCATGAATACGCAGCAGAGCCAGCAAAAGGCTCTATAATCGTATCATAACAAGGGGACGGATAATATCTAGATAATAAATTTTTTGCCCCATAATAGTAAAACATATTATTCCTTCATCTGTTCTAAAAAGTTTTCCCCAGCCTCTCTAGCTCTTTTTCTAATCTCTTTGATTTGTTCTTTTGTTATACCTTTTGTTTCAACGACTAAGGGTTTTTCATTTCCATCTTCATCTACAGTGATGAGGTTTTTTAGAGTAATTGGACCCCAGTTAATACCATCATAACCATCTCTAAACTCCTTAGAGTAATTGCTTATTGCTTTATCTCCTTTTCCGTTTTGCATTTTAAAATGGTTTTTGTTTCTTTATCTTAAAACTTTCTAAATTTAAATCTTTAATTACAACTTCTTTTGTGCTCATGCATTCTTCTGTCTTATAATGAATGTGATCAATTAAACCTTCTACATCAGGATCAATAGAAAATTCTAAATATTGCTTCGCCCATCCAACAAGAAATTTCTTTCTTAAAGCTGGCATATCTAAAACCTCTACCTTTGAATTACGCACTTTGTTTATTTTTTGATTCATCATCATTCAAAATTTTCTTTATCTCTTCAAAATTCTTTGTGTGTTTTTTATTTTTATAAGAAATGCCTATTTCAAATGGTAAGATCAAATATTGATAAATGGGAGATATTACCAAGAAAAACAATGGCCAAACACAAACGGCAATTAATGCAACGACTCCAGACGCAGCCATAATAATGAACTGTATTAGTCCTTCTAATTGACCTTTCGTGTTTCCTTTGAGCATTGACAACCTCCACTGATATCTAAAACCAATCTTTATTTTTTCAAAAGTATTCATTATTTTTCAATTATTTTACTTTTCCAGTCTCTTTTTCTATTCCCAACGCTTAAAAATCCGTTCTCTTTGCTGCCTTCTAAAAAGTTTTCAGCTTCTTCTTGAGTCTCTTTCTTTTGGTAGGTTCTCCATTCTTTATGATACAAGGACGGAAACTTCTCGCACTCTAACTTCCCTGTATACTTATATTGAACTAGATACATTTTTCAATTATCTTTTCTAATTTATGGCGGAAAATAGAGTATTCGAAACTCATCCTCTTTCGAGAACACATTCTTTAGCAAAGAAGTCTACTGCACCTGTTTAGTTTATTTTCCATTATTAATTGTTTAATCTTCGTAATTTTGAATTTCTCTTTTACCCTGCATTCTTCTCCTCTTACTAACTATTCTTTTTGAGTTATCTCTTTCAAAAGAAGGCTTCTTTCTTGATCCATGCCTCTTAGGAATTTGAGGATACCATTCATAATATACTTGTTTAATTACAACTTCTTTCATAGCTTAATTATACGCTCATAGTTAAAACTTAACTGAAACTCCCAATGCAACAATATAACCCAATATAATCCCATTCATAAAATACTCATCATCATTAAACTTTGTCGTATAATGAATTTGATAAATTCGACTTTCGCCTTTCATCTTATTTGATTTAGTTACATTTAGCCAGCCTCCAAAGTCGGTATTTAACTTTTCAACGGCTATATTTCTTTCATACTTTCCAAACTTGTCAACTGTTTGAAATTCTACAGAGAAAACCTTTTCCTTATGTATATCAACTACTGCATGTTTACTATCTTCTTTACGAAGATCTTTTAATTCCTCAAGTGTTAATGATTTTCCAATATCGCTTGCTGTATGTTGACCTTTTAATGGTCTTACTTCAGGATAACAATACGCTTTTTGATGTTTCATTGTTTTAACTATAACTTATTCGCCATGAGGTTTCAAGGGAAAAGATGGATTATTTTAATACTTTAAATCTAATGGGAAATAAGGACCACTCTCAAAACTTTGGAGGGAAACTAAACCTAAATCTGCTCTTTTATAAGGAGCATTAATTCTTCTAATAAGTTTCACTAAGGCTTTCACATCTAACATCGAAAACTCAGCAGAAACGGCCTTTCTTCTCCAATTAGTTTTAATGATTTTCGGCAAAAATAAACTCGCTGAACAATTGTATATAAAATTTCTTCTATTCATAAATTTTCTAAAAGTTTAACTTCTTTAAATAAGAGCTTCTTTATTTGATGAAGGACATCTAAGCTAACGTCTTCCCCTTCAACCATTAATTTAGGTTTATTTTTTTGATAATTCTCGTAAATATTACTATAAAATTCCTCTTTGGAAATCTCTTTACGCTCTGATGAGAGCATCTTAAAGTCCGCTTCGTATGTTTCTTTATAAAGTCTTAAAGCCGTTCTTATGATATCTACTCTAGGACCCTCTAAATACTTAGCCCAAAAACTGACTTCTTGTCCAGGCACTCCAGTAATGTATATTTTTTCTTTATTCATATGTCTTCTTCAATCGTTTTCCTATTAATAAACAAATCTTCAGGATACCGAGTCCCATCCTTTTTTTCTGTAAGTTCTCTAATAGAGTTCCAATCTATTTCAATATTTTTAAAATACTCTTCAAGAACGATCTCCCAAGCCTTTTCCTCTTGCCTTTTAAGTAATCTTTCTGCTTCGCGATCTAATGCTTCTTCGTAATCTTTATTATATTTCATTCACATATCCCAAAGCAATCAATGCTCCAGTAATAATTCCTTGCACATACTTCCTTTTAAGTCTACAATCAAATTTGTAATCAATTTTAGTTTTATCTTCGTGCTGTAGTGAAATATAAGTAATAGTAATACCAACCTTAGACAAATGATTATTTAATGTTGTTTCAATAGAAGTAGTAACTGGATATGAATTTATATCTACTGTTACTTCAAATTGCCTCTCTTTGTAAATTACATCTGGAGAGTTTTCTATATCACCATTTGTTTTTGGAGTTGTCATCTATATAGTTCAATTTAAAGTGGTGGGAATTCAGGGTAACGATCCCTGTTCTACGGTTTAAAAGACCGTTGCTTCACCATTAAAGCTTAAATCCCGTTACTTTCTATATACTACTTCATTTCCTATGGAATGTCAATGAAAACCTTAACATATTTCCTATTTTATAATTCCTAAAGATTTGCTCGCAACATAAGTCAAGGTTATAAAATAATTGTAATTTTCATACGAAAGGTATCTCGATAAATATAATTGATCATCAGGAGAATTACTTGAACTAATTGAGATTTCACAAGACTTATCAATAAACCTTTCCTGATCTTCGCGAGGTATCTCCCAATACCTTTCAAAAAACTCGTTCATGTCGCGATACTCAAAGGTAATATCAGGATAATTTACCCCTCCTTTTCTAGATCTAATGCGCATAAAATGCACTTCCTTGGCTGGTTCTGAAACTGCCTTTCCCGCTACCAAACAAAGAGGCGCGGCCAATAATGATTTTACTAAGTTTCTTCTATTCATAATTTCTACCCAATACTCCGCTCTCACAATAAGGATCATTTAAAGCTTCGTGAAGTGACTTTTGCCTAGCTTCAAAATGAGACTCTATTTCTTTATCACCTGTCATTGTCATGCTCAGTATTATAAGGATATTTCGCTTTTTGTCAAGTAAAAAACAGAGCGTAGAGGAATCGGACCTCTGCTAAAACGTTTGGAATGTCTTTTGCTACCACTACAACAACGCCCTATTAAAACGGCCCCTATGATGAGACTTTAACTCATAACCTTTTCGCAGACAACGAATTGCTCTAATCTATTGAGCTACACAGGGGTAAAATGTGGCAAGTCGGTAATCGAAACCAAGAAAAACGGTTTACAAACTTTTAGAAATCTACCGTTATTCGCAACCAAGCGTCTATTGTATAAAGAGAGCCGCCCAAAAGGGATGACTACATACTCTTATTTTTGTTTTCTATAACCTGCCGTAAATTATTTAAACGTCTCTTCTTCTCTCATCTTTTTTAACATATCGTTAAAAGACATGCCCCTATATTTATCCGCAAAACTTTTTCCTTGAGAATCAAACCCGAAAACTTTATCAAATAAATCCCTAATGGGCTGAATCGATGTCCAATACTTAATTTTTTCTTTAATGCTGCTCATAAAATGGCTGATGGGATTGGTCTCGAACCAACATACCGCTCTAGGCGGATTACGAGAAATTAACAGTTTCTTCGCATACCAATTTGCGCACCCATCATCTTAAAAATTCATCTTTGCTCTTCTAGCCTTTTTAGGATTTTCGAAAATATTACCAACTATCTTTAGTTCGTTAGGAAAACTGTTAAGTTCGAATCCAATTCCAGGACAATCGGCATCATCTCCAGGCACAATTTCATCATACTCTACTATAGTAATAGTTTTCCAATCACCAGGGCCTTGAAGTAAATCCCCTTCGCATATATCTTTTCCGTCGCGATCTTTTAATCCAATATATTGTTGAAATACAGCATCTATAAAGTCATTTTCATCATACTTAACTCCTAGATAGTAATTACGAGTAATAAAAACTTTTTTCGTTTCGCACCATGCTCTAAATCTAATTTCTCTCATATTCTATTTGGGTTTTATGAACTATAATTTCTTTTGTATCTCTATAGTTAAACTGAACTAATATTTGATTACTTTCTGAATTAAATTTTATATCTGGGAAAGACTCTTTTATTCTGCTCGTTGGTTCGTCTAATACGTATCCAGTCACTCCTTTTGGAATTAAAATCTCTCCACATTTTATTGGAAATTTAGCTACTATCTTTTTGTTCATTCAAATTTGGTGCGGGATAGGAATTTTGAAATCCTAGAGTCTAGTTGGAAACCAGAAATGTTAGCCTTTACATCAATCCCGCATTAAAAAGTTTTATCCAGTTCTTATATTACTAATATTCCTCCGTTGACATAATTAGGCTTATAATCGTAATGCTTTTTACTTAAAAAGTTTGCAAGTTGACTTTCGTAAGTATGTATTATAAAAGTTGAAATTATATCGACCATATCTTTTGTTACTGTCACGGTTTCAGAATCTACAAAAACAATACTAACTCTAAGTCCGCATTGTATTTCTAAATTTGAAGGTTTTGTCCGAAAAAGCCTTTTTTCATCAATCTCATATATTTGATTGTTAAACCCATCTATCAGTGTTTCTACTTGCTTCTTTATCTCTTCACTTCTATTAGAAATAAGTAAGGCTTTACAATCCCTATTCTCTACTAGGTAAATGAAAATTTTGTAAGCTATATCGTTCATTCTACTATTACTTCTTTTTATTTTAATTAATTAATTAATGAGCCAACCGCTTGAGGTTGAGTTCGGGGTCCTCCTCTGTCCAGAGACGGCCCTGCGTTTTACTTTCTTAAACTAGCTCATTAAAAATTGGCGACCCCTCAAGGAATTGAACCTCAATCTTCTCCACCAGCGGGAGGAGCTTTAACATTAAGCTAAAGGATCGTTTTAAATTGGTAGCCCAGGAGAGATTCCAACTCTCAATCCTTAGAAGGCGACGGAGTTTAAGTCCGTTGTGTATAGCAGTTCCACCACTGGGCCATTAAATCGTTTTTTACTTTCAACATCTTATGTCTTTTTCAGAAAAAGTCAAGAAAAAAATGGTAGGGATACAGAGATTTGAACTCTGACGACTCGAAGTCACTAAGGTCTAAGCTTAGCCTGTCTACATTCCAGCATATCCCCGTTCTAAAATGGCGGACTGGTAATTGAATCGAACAATCTCCTAATCAAAGAAGGCCAAGTTTTCAAGGCTTGTTTGTGCTACCTACACGCTACCATCCATAAAATATTTGCATGTTGTTGGAGTCGAACCAACCGAGCCGCAAGGACAAGAAATTTACAGTTTCTACCGCTACCACTACGGGATAAACATGCTTTAAAGTTTTTTTATAATCTACTTATACTTATCGTTTTTTAAGACGATGCCTTCTTTAAAATTTTATGCTAAGACTCTCGTCTCTGAAGCTCATTTTTCTGCCAATATCCCCTCCCAGGTTTATTTAGCAAGTTTTTTTTGCAAAAAGTATGAATCGTCACATCTGAAACTCCTAGCTCTCTAGCTATATCTACTACAGGCATCTCCCATAACATTTTTTGAATTTCTTCTTTTTTTGGCGGCCAATTAGATCTACCTTCTTCAAAAGAACATTTGCTGCATTTTGTTCGAATTTTATATTTTTCACTACTACAGCAAGGGCAATAGCTTTTTTCTTTATATTTTCTACGTCCAAAAGTGGTAGTCTGACTATGACAATTTGGACAGAGAAACCTTAAATTTTCTAATCGATGATCGTTAGAATCTCCGTTTATATGATCAAGTTGTAAAGTAATTTCCTCCCCTTCCCAGGAATTCTTCATTTTGCATTTGCTGCATTTATAAAAAAGCAAACCATCTTTTAAAATTCTTTTTTTAACTGTAGTATTGTCTGTGCTACTGTCTTTAACAAACAACTCGTCGTTCGTAAGTCTTTTACCTTTTCGCCCCAAAGTCCTAGGGACTGAATCTTTAAAATTTAAATCATCTCTTTTTATTCTTTTGTATAAATCTTTATACCTATCTCCATTGCAATTTTTTATTCCAATTTTTCTTAATACATCTTTTAAAGAACTGTAAGTATTTAATAAAATTTGGAGTTCCTCTTTTTTAATTTTATTTATTGCTGAAACTTTCATCTACTTATGTTACCCTTAAGTAACGCTTTTTTGATTAAAAATCTTTTGCATCAAATGATCCAACCAACTTTTGTTGATGTTAGTTCTGATTCTGCTCAAAACCGTATAAAAGCTTCTGTAACTTTTCTGTTATCTATACTATTAAATTTTATGCAAGAGTTGTTTTATATCTAAACAAAAAAAACAGCCCCTATTTTTAAGTAGGAGCTGTCTGATCTGTTTTTAAAATTCTTTCTTCTTCAGACGAGCCCCATTGCTCTTTCTCCCATATTCCATTTCGCTCCTAAATTTATAGAAGAAAAACTTTTAAAGAGATAGCTATGTGAACTTGTCATCTGTTTCTACTTTTATTATACTCTAATATTTAGAAAGTGAAAGTTTATTTTCAATAAAAAGTTAATTTTACTACTTTAACACGAATTTTACACCGTTTATTACTAGCGATTGAATAGTCCTATAATCAACCTGTCTTAGACGCGCATCGTAATCCTTAGTTTCATCTCTTCGTTTATCCAAATCAATGACTCGACATCTGCCTAGAATATTTTCAGTAGACGATATAACGCCTCTCATTGTCCTTTCTGTTCCATCTTTCTTTTTAAATACAACTGTAAAGGGGTCATTTCCCGCTTGGGAAAGCTTCTCAGCTAAACTTGTCATAGTTACTTTTTCTTCTTTACTAAAAGAATCAGCTGAAATTAAAGCTCTTATTGTTCCTTCTCCTGATAACGTATAATCCGTTTCAGAGTTTAAATCTTCAGCTACAATACTGTTGCAACTGCCGACCTCTTTGACCTTAGCATAAATGCTAAACATTACTATTTCGTCTCTTTTCATTTTCTTCTTATTTAAAAGCCTCCTCTAACTCCTGCATCGTGATGATCTCTTACTTCAATATCTTTATTATCCATAATTAACGTAATTTCTTCGAATGAAAGAGGTGCCCTATGCACATCATAGCCACAATCAAGCTGTTTACCCCCAACGTTCGATTTTGGAAGACTTGGAGTATACGAACCATGATTATGAGAATGGATCGAAAGAACCCCATTTTGACAACCATCCCAAACCGCAAAGGGATAATGATTTGCAACGAAAGACTTATTGTTCCATTTTAAGCTAATGTAATGTCCCATGTATCTCATACCACGCCAATCAACGTCTAAGGCTAAATGTCCAAACTCCTCAATGCTCCATTTTTCATATTCTTTGAGCCAGGGGTTAGGGTGATTGCCTTCAATCATCCATATTTTAGGGTTTATTCTATCTAGTAAATCTAAAAACTCACAAAACTGAGTATTCAAACAAAAATCTCCCAACACTAAAAGATTATCTTCCTTTCTGCATTTTTTATTTATTCCATTGATAATATCATCTGTCATTTCTTTAGATGATAAAAACCCACGAGCTTTCCAAAGAGGCATCTTCCATTTTGGATCATGGTTTAAATGCAAACACCCAGAAACATATAACTTACTTTCGGCTGTATCTTGAAATTTAGTAATCATATTCTTCTTAGTCGTAAACCATTTTCATCAACCCCGTCATAATAAAAACAGTAATTTTCTTTCTTTATTTTAAATTTTGAATGCCACCTGTATCTGGTGCTATATTCTTTAAAGTCTATTTTAATCTTTTTCGCACCTAGTATAATTTCTATATCAGTTGGACCAATGAAGTAGAAAGCTGCCTCTACTGACTCTTGGTTTTCTAAAAGAGAATCTACAATATTTTCTAGCTCTATGATCTCTGCTGACTTATTAATCAAGAATACCTTCTTTCTCATCATTTGTCAAACTTTATTTTCTTAATTCGGTCGAACTTACTTTAATGTCGAAATCAGAAGCTTCTTGGCATTCAAGAATGAACTCCCCATTTGCGACTTTACTTCCATTTCTAGAAAAAACTAAAAATTGAGTGTTCCATAATCTAAAGATTTGCATAGCTGAATTATACTCCGCTGTATTGCTATAATAAGATTCGTCAAAAATTCTCTTATAGGTATCTTCTCCTACTATGAAAAATGTTCCTTCTGGGTAATTGATTACCTTGTCTTTAAAAAGAATGTCGTTTGAAATTACGAATTCTCTATATCGCATTCTATCTAAACAATCGGAATAAGAAATATACCCTTTGTCTACGTTGCCAATTGAAATTTCATATGCTCCCTTTCTGCCAGTAAAGGATTCAGCAATTTCCATCATCCTAACATGCCCTTTATGGATGGGATTAAAGCTACCTGGGAAAACAAGATTAATGCTCGACTTGTCCTTTGTCCCGTAACTAAATAATTTTTGATTAAACCATTCGGGAATAGAAGTGATATGGCATGCACTGAGCATTTTTTTTGAAGTATAGCCTTCTTCGGTTTTATTTAAACATATATAATCTAACCATCCCTTCAAATCGAGTTTTATTTCTTCCTCTTCCTCTTCTCTAGATAATCCTTGATTAAAATGTCCAGAGATAGAATATTGATCTGTTTTGGAGATTAAAGTAAGATAATAATCATGTTGTCTTCCTTCTCTTTCTCCTTCTGAAGCAATAGATGCTGTGATACCAACTCCTAAAGGGTCTGAACTTTGATGCCAAGCTTTCATGTAAGCAGTTAAGGCTAACTTGTTTGCAGCAAATCGACTCACATACTTATCTATTGGACCTCCAACAAAAGCGTCAAACGCTTCTTTTGAATAAGGGACGTAATATTCTAAAAGAAAATTAGAAGCGCCAGACTGAGAAGTTAAATCTTTGATAAAAGACGTTCCTCCTCCAGTGATAGCAAAACAGGCTTTCTTACCTGATTTAAATAAGTTCTGCATACTCGTAATATTTTCTAAGTAATTGCGCGATTAATGGTCGATGACAATCTCTGATTGTATTTGAGCCTATTGAATTATTCTTTTTAAAATTGCTAGGAATCCACGGCACCCATTTTACCTCTTCTATATCATCTAAAGCTATAGGATACCCAAAAATATACTTAAAAACAAAAAGAGTTGAAAAAACTTTATCTTTGTCATTCTCATATCGTTCATCTTTAATTTTAAAACTTCCAATGTTGTGAACTATATCCACCTCCATATTGATAGAACATTCCTCTATTAACTCTCTTTTTGCCGCTGTTTCGTAGTTAGTATCTTTATCAGGGTCTACAAAGCCTCCTGGAAGTTGCCATTCAATTCTGTCTTTTTTCCTAGCTAAAAGAATAAGAGGAAGTGCATCTACCATTTTAAACACGGCCATGTCTACGCATGCTAGAGAGCATGGATAATTCTTTGCTACGTTAGTTTTTTCTTGCATTTTCTTTTACTTGGTCAAACGTGTATTCTTTCGTAATTACTCCATTCAAATAAACTGTTTCTAAAAGGTCTGGTCTTGGATCATCTAAGCCAACCGTTTCGTGACCGTCTACTCCATTAACTAATTTCATTAAACCTTTTTTAGAGGCTTTAGATTTATCTAGAGGATTCTTACAGATATCTATCCACTTTCCATCTCTAAACTGAGCAGAGCATTTAAAAGCACTTCTTTGAGTATCACGATTTACCTTTTGAAGTAATCCTCCTCCTTGACCGTAAACACAACCTTCGGCACTAAACCCAAAACTTTCCAAAGACATCAAACACGTATCAATTTGTTTTTCCGTAAGAGAATCTCCATAAATAACCCCAATCTTAGAATTTAATACTTTAAAACCTTTTGAATTAATTTCCCCGCTAAAGTTTTCCCATAACATTTGAATTATCCATAAAACTTGCTTTTCTGGAGTATCCCCTTCAAACCTTGGAGAATCTGGTCTAACAACGAACTTACCGTCCCTTCCAAGAATCTCATCTTTAAGACCGTCCTTCCCAGACGTGCAATAAATTTTAACTAAGCGTGTAATATCGTAAGTATCGCTAACAACGCTTAAGATTCCTTTTGGAAACTTTTTAATGATGTCTCTAATATGTTGAATCTCTCCTTCTTCTCCAAGAGCACTCATAACGGAATGTTCTGTAGCATCAACTGAAAAAGCTATCTTCAAGGGATCTGCTCCGTAGTAATTAGCTGCAAAAGGAATTGACATCAAAGTATCAGTTCCATATGAATTAATCAAATGAGCTGCTCCTCCTATCCCAGCTTGATCCATACAAGTTACTCCTCTTTGGGCAAAATCATGAAGATAATATTCTGCTAAAAATCCGTTATCAGATGTTCTTTTAAAAGCTTCCTTAATTTTTTCAACAATAGAGTTGCTTCTAGTTGCTACAACTGAAGGATACCAAATTTGAGTAAGAACGGTTTCTAGAGCATTAGTAACCCAATGACAGTTATGATCATCTGTATTAACTACAGTCATCATTACATTGGCAATGTCTACCTTAGTCCCTTCTGGAACGGCTTTAATTTCTATAGGAAACCTTCCTTCGTGCTCTTCGACAATGTAATCCCATTTAGTTCTATTAAAAGAGCCAGGGTTTGTAAAGAAATGAGCTTTTAAAATTGGCTCTGCTTCATCAATCATCTCTTTAGTCACCCTAAGAGTGAGCCATTTCTTCAGAATATATTGAAGTCCGAAGAATACAGTTTTATTGTATTCTGCTCCATGTCTAGACTCAAAATAAGAATAAACCTTTTCAGTTCCATCTGGATACTGCTTTTCGTGAGTATGCTTATAACTGTCTAGCAGCCAAACTAGATTATTTTCAATCATTTTATTTATTACTCTCCTTTTGCTTCTTTAATTTAAATAAATTATGAATGCTCATTAATCCCGCGTGTCAAAAATATGACCGTTAAACATTATCCCTTCATTATTTAGTGCAACAATCTCTTCTAAGGAAAAGTTATATGTATGAAGCACGAAATCTTTAGGAACCTCTTTAAGGTTGCCGATTAGCTTGTTTATAATTGTATCCTCTGTGCAAAATTCTTCCCTGTAGCCTCCAATTTGTTCAAGAAGGTCCCACGCTGCTGTTTTTTTATTATTTTCCATACTTTTTTGTTTAACGTAAAACTGTTTTGCTTGGATATTTAGAATTTGTAAAAATACGATCTTTGAATTGTTCTTTAAGATAAGAGCATGTAGCTCCTCTTTGTTTTAAGAAACTTTGAAGTTCCTTTACTGTGCAGAAACCTTTTCTCTTTAAATATTTATCAACTGCTTCTTTGGAAATAACCGTTTCGTCTTTAGAAACAATGGAATTAGTTTCTTTCGGTTGATGAGAACGGTCAGCGTTAGGATAAGCGTAGCCAACATTACAAAGCAAATTTTTATGAGGAAGGAATTTTCCTCCTATTTTTTTATATCCTGGCAAAAGTCCACCTTCTGCCATCTCATCGATTATCATAGATGTAATTCTCCAAGAGAAAGAAAGCCCAGGAACCTTTATTTTAATTCTATCAACTATATCCTCGGTCGTAAATCCTACGCCCCTTTCTACAAGAGAGGAAATTGCTCTAATCGCACCTTGAATCACTTCATCTTTCATCTCTTTGAGTTTATCACTTTTCTCAACTTCTGCAAGCTTTTTTTCAGAAATAAGAGTTTGTATTGTCACTGAGTAATACCAATTTAAACAACCTCTGTTTATCTCTTTTAATTTTTCTATAGATAAATCTTTTAGCAAAAAATCTTCATACCTATGTCTAAAGTAATTATCAAGCACATCACTCCAAATCAACTTATCTTTCATCTCCTCTCTTGAGGAATCCGTAGTTAAAGTTAAATCTTCTATCTCTCCTCTTTCAATGAAATTCTCTATTTTAAAACTTCTCGCTATACGGATAATTCCACCACTTATCCAATGATGCACTCCAGGATTAAAGTCTGTTTGAAAGTAAGCTTTGTCATAAAGACTGTGAGTTTTAACTATTCGTCCAGTTTTTACTATCCTAATCGCTTGCTGTATTAAAGTTTTCATATTTCAATCGTTTAAGTCTATTTTTTATTACAAAGTAACCATTAACTGATCTACGTATTCATTCCATTTTATTCCTGAATGGCTTTTAACCTTAGTCATACCTATGATATTATCCCGATGCTCTAAACAAAAATTACGATATTCTTTTGTGTAACTTTTATTTGCTTTCCAAGGGGTGTCACCAAATATATCTGAAATCCAATTTCTAAGTCCTGTATAATCATAATAGATATTAACTTCCATTCCTTTTAAAGCACAGTGCTTTACTCCCTCTATTACAGCTAAGCACTCTCCTCCTACCTGTCTGCCTGATAGTAATTCGGCATTTGGATCTTTAACTCCTCCACAACCTTGCCATATATTCTTGTCATTTTCAACGATAACATATGCCCAAAGTATTCTACCGTCTCTAAAAGACCCATCCACATAAAGATCAACCTTTTTTATCTCTTTTAAAGATTCTTCTGCCCATAGATAAATTGATTCCGTGCTTATAGAATCATTTCCTTTACTAGCTTCCTCTTTGATTTTAGATAAAGCTGTTTTATACTTTTCAGATTTATTAATCATTTTTTAATACGTAAGTTTTGCCGTCTATATATATGTCCTTTCCTTCTCTTGCTTTATGCTGCATCCACTCTAAGTCTTCTGAATCATGTTCAATTTTATCTATATATTTCATAAACAAACCTCTATCCCTAAAAGAGAGCAATGGCGAGATCTTCTTATAAACAGAAAAAAAACCGCAAAAATCACAATTACATTTTTTTATTCCGTAATCTTTATACAAAGCTTCTATAACGGATTTTACTCTATCTAAAGAATTTATGTGAGGAACTACTTTTTGAATCTCTTCTGGTCGTTTAGGATTAGCATCTTCCTCTCTAATTTTAAAAGCTACATTAGCATAATTCTTTATCTCGGAATTATTTAACTTTTTTATGAGACAGGTAAAGGTATGAATTCTACATTCAGAGGACTCATCTATACCGTCACATTTTCCAGTATTTCTATTAAGAAATCCAATAACTAAATCGTTGCATTCTATTTTATCTTCTGCCCATTTAAAAGTATAACGTAACCAGTTTTTTTCAAAACAATCTAAAAGATAAAAGATGTTGACTGCGTTATAGGATGCTATTGAATCTCCTAAATTCTCACTTACTTTCTTGATTAAAGCTTTATTACTATTCATCGCTTTGCTAATCTTAACCTTCTACTATTCGTTCTTTGTAAATTTTACATCCGTTAGGAGTGTTGTCTAGGTGATATTCACCTGTTCGGTCAAGAACTTCGCTTAACACAATATTAGTGACTGCTCTACCGCTAAGATACCTAAAATGTTTATATTTGACAATTATTGGGTTCCGATTAAACGCCCCTCTCCAAAAAGTCGCTTCATAAAGATAAGATACCTTATCAACTCTATCATTGCAAACTGTATCTTCTCTTTCGATTACTGTTGAAACCGAACATGATATTATATTTTTCGAGCTAAAAAACAAATTGATCAATAATTTATTAAACTGCTGAGAGCTTCTTATAATTGGAGTTTTATCCATGTCAATAAAATACTCAGTTAAACTTTACTACTTTTCACCCTTCCATCTAAGATTTTCAAACTGAGATCTTTCAAGCCATTCACTGTATGAATTAATCGCGTCAACAGCTTTAGAATAAGACTTAAAACCTGCGTATGTATGAACGTAAGCCTTCGCACGCGAAGTGTAATAGTGTATGCCTAGCTTGAATATTACCCTCCATACAAATAACTCTCTAACCTGGGGATGAAATCCCGTCTCCGACTCAATTATTCTATATTTCATTTTCGTTGTTTTAGTAAAATGTATGATTTCCTATAACAATTCCTTTAATTTTCTTACCAGTTATTTTGGTATTCTGATAGAACAATTCTCCATTAAGGCGCGGATCTATCTTTCTGTTACGTATTACATCATGTGCGTAAGCTAATGCCGCCTTTGCTTCTGGTAATTTTAAAAGGTCTTCATAATAATTATCATTTTTTAAGTTATTCCAACATGAAAATTGATTTAACTCTAAAACAACAGCTCTAGCCATATCTGGAAAATCATGGTGATTCATTCTATTACGAATTACTTGGGCCGCGCTTGCCATGCCTCTAAACCCCTTCTCTTCGCCCCTTGCTTCCATTAATAAAGTTAGCGCGACAAGTTCTTTTCCTGAACGTTTAAACAATAAATCTGGTTTATCTGCGATTAGACTCCCAGAAATAAATATTAATAGTAATATTTTAATCATTTATTTAGTTTTTATATCATGTCCAATTTCCTCAATAACAGCGCCTGAACCTTTACAGCACTCACACTCTACAATCGGAGCGTTGATACTTTCCATTAAATACTTTAAATAAATCTCTATTTTATTTTTAAGATCATTTGCACTTTTCCCTTTAAAACCGTTAATTATAGTATAATCTTGATAGCCTTTTTTACTATGAGTCATTTCAAAAATAGTAGTATTTCGATCTGTCTTAAGTCCTTTTACAGTTCTGTTGCTAGGATAGCTTTTGTAAAAAAAGGATTTAGGCTCAATAGGTATCTTCTTCTTAACAGTAAAACAAAAATCATAATCGCTTGTAATCTCTGCATATTTCAGGTTGATATTTTCTTTAATATGTCTTCTGACTATCCCGTAAGTTTCCACAGAAGATAGTTCGCATTTCTTTTGATGTAGTAGTAAATCTGGAAATAGCATCTGATCAACTTTATCAAAAATAATGCTCTCGCTTTTGATTTGTTTATTTTTCGGCCAAGAGCCTAAAGTATATCCAGGAAAAGAAAAATCTTCTGGTTCCTCAACTCCTTTGTATCTCCCAAGAATATTTAACTTAAAATCTATTTCAACCCAACACTCAGGTGATAAGTCGTGTTTTAAATTGTAAAGAGATTCTAGATGAGCATATTCTTTAATCCAACAATACTCATACTCATCATCGTCCCATTCCGCTACTTCGTCCCTAGAAAATGACGGTTTGATCCCTTTTTCTAAATTAACAAAAGACTCGTCTATTATCTCGTATCTATGATTAATTTCTGTTACTCGATTAATTCGCTCTACCTTTTTTATATCCGTATCAGCTTTATACCAATTAGTCTTCCAAGTCTTTTCGACGTTTTTCCCGTTAACTCTAATATGCTGTGATAAATCAGCCCACCCAGGAACTTCCAAAAACATCCCTATGTTTGTTTTGATGGCATTAATTGTTAACGGCTTATCTTTAGTTTTCATTATCCTATTCCTCCATACATGCCATAAGGTCTAAGAGCCAAGTTTAACTCTTCCTCTGGCAATATTATATGCATATCTTTAATTATCTCTTCTGCGATTTTATCTACTACTTTTTGACAATCCTCTATGTTATCAAATATTTTTCCATCTGCTTCCCATTCTCCATCATCTGCATTTCCAATATAAAGCCTTGCGCTGTAACCTCCTGTATCGCAACAGTAACAAGGCCAAATTTCTACAGAATACAAACCTACATTGTAATCAAATAAAGGAAAATCGTTACCCTTGGCAGTAATTCTAATGTATCTCTTTGACCCGTCTTTTTTCATATAAGACTGCATTTGAAAGAGGTCTCTTAAATCATATAAATACCTGAAACGATTCTTTAATAATTCGGGTTTAATCTCTTCAATATTCATTTATCTATTCTTATGACTGGACATTCTTGAGATGCCCATGGTTCTGTTGATTTCTTCATTAGGCGTTTAGCTTCGCGTTTAGCTTCAGCTCTCCTTTTGTCCTCTCTATACTTAATGCCAAAAAACCACGTTATAAAAACATATAAAGGATTTATAAGAGCTATAAAAAAGGGGAAATCTTTCTCTACCTCCACCTTTTCTAATGGAAATAAAGGCTTCGCCCGATTTGGGTATTCACCTTTCATCCAAAAATATTCTCCAAACTCATTTCCTGCGCCTATACCGCATCCACATTCATTAATTTTAAATACAGAATAATCATGGATTATGGTATCTCCTGGTTTTAGCTCTTTAGCTTTAATTACTGTGTGTTTCATAGTTTTTCAATTTCAAACTCGTCTAAACAGTAACTCTTTTCCTCTTCATTGCAAGTAAATTCTCCAAATAATTTTCCAGTTGGCTCATTTAGAATATCAATCTTTTTAACTCTTGAGATTTCAGTTGGTTCAATTCCCCGCCAAACCTTATTGCACTGATATTGTTTGTTATCTTTTGTGAATGTGTAAAATCTATTATAATTACTTAGAAACTCGATACGGTCTTTTACTGCATTGTTAGGATGATAACATTGAAAATAATGCTTTAACTGACGTTCATCACTATTGAATTCTTTCACCTTTTTCAAGAATAATTTCTTTGGTAGCAGAAAACACTGTGTAAAGAACAGTGCATATCTCATTTCCTTGTCACCAAAACGTATTATTTTGTTTTGTCCTTTATATTTAAGGTAGTAAAAGATAGACAAAGCTCTTGAATGCTCGTCTCTTAATGGACCTGTATATCCCTCTAAATAAATTTTATACCCGTTTTCATGAAATTCATATAGACGCTTATCGTGAATGTTATATTCTTTTATTATGATTTCAGCGCCGAAAGTTTTTAAAATCTTCTCTATCTTTTTACCAGAGAATTTATATCCATATCCAATCTTTTTAGCGACCTTGCCTGACAAGTAGTCTAATTCGTCATAAGTCATACAGCGTCTCTTTCTCTTAAAACGTCTTCCGCTAAATCTTTCAACCAATCTCTCCCACCTACGCTAACAACCTTCATATGAACGCATTCCTTTATATGCTTCATTGAATTAACCGTTCCAGTTAAAGCAAAAACTAACACATGAACTCTACTATTTAAACTTTTAAGGGTCTTCTCAAGGTCTTTAAGTGCTATATCTGCTTTAGATATATTACCGTCTAGCCTCTTACTAAAAAGAGCATGGGTTTTATCGTATATTTTTCTACAATTTAAAATCTTTTGAGCAACCTGCTTACGAGATAAATTTTTGACATTCACGTTTAAATTATGCCACAAAATCTTTAAAAGTCAAGTGTCTTCATAATTTTTCAGTTTCTCGTGATATACTCCTATCATATCAACATTTTTAGCTGCATCTTTCCACTCTTGACCCCAATTTCGTATAGATTCATTAGCCTGTCGAATCTCTTCTATTAGGCCATTTCCTTTATATCCTACTAGATCTCCAAGATCACTTTCAATTCTCCATAATCTATCTCTCAGCTCTTCTTCGTCGCATTTGTCGTAATTTGTAGCGTGCCCCAAAGCTGATTCGGCTAAAGCTTGAGCCTTGTCTACTAAAGGGCAAGTTTCAGCTGGTTGAGGAGGTATATCAAAAATTTCTTCAGTTGTCATACATTTTACTACTTTAAAAAACTAATGGCACGTTCCACAAATTTGATTAGGAAAATCCGTTTCGTTTCTTGTTGTAACTCTTACAGACCTATAACTGTAAAATTTATCCCCCATTAAAAGCACTTTTACTTTTTTATAATATCTATCAATTTCTAATATTTCCGTAGCCGTAATTCTATTATTATTGTAGATATATGCGGCACTCCCAACTTCTAACTTTTTAAACTGTTCTTTAGTCATTTATGTCTACTTAACTCGTTTTAACTGTTTAATTCGCCGTTTTCGATTATTATATCTCTTCTTAACTTTCCGCAACCAGCGTTACAACAGCCGTTATCTTCTCCTTCTATGTAAGATCCATGATGCTCTGGCGATAAATCCCACCATCCTTTATCATGTAGACAGCATTGTTCACAGGGTTGAGCGTGATTATGATCGTAAAAATACGAACCTTTACCTTTACATTTTGAACAAGTTTTCATAGCTTTTCCTTGTTTAAAACATTTTTCAGAATAACGATTCAATGCTTCTATTACTATCGGTTCCAACGCAATGCGCGTAAAGCTATCTTGCCCTCGAAGATCTAAAATAATAGTGTATCCGTCAAAAGACGCATAAACTCCATCTCCCAAATAACTATCCTCTGTTTTACTCATTTTCTTGTTTAATTGTCTTCAAATTCATTTTTCGCCCACTCCTTACATTTTTTATCATAATTGACCGCAAGATAAAAGAAAACATTCGTAAACAACCCTGATCCAATTAACAACCACTGATCTACATTCCAAAAAATATAATTTATAATTCCACTAAATAAAAACATCATAGATAAAATTGTTAAAGCTTGACAGCTTACGCAAATTCTAAAATATTTAAGATATTCTTTATCTCGCCCCTCTTTATCTTTTTGTTTCATACGTTTTTCTTACTAATTCTGACGCTTTTACTTTACCATATATTTTCCCAAGTAAGATTCTCATTTACATCATGATGTTTCAACATAGGAGTAACTTCGTTATCCCAAGTGTCTTCTAAAGTCTTTGTTTCATCGATTATTCCCCTCTCGTAACAGGTTGCCTCGCTTTCTCCTCTTTCTCTACCAAGTCTATATCCTGCGCTAAAAATTTCTTTTATTAAACTAATATTCGTTTTACAATAAGGCCCTTCTGAAAAATCTTCGCTTTTCTCTGTATTATAAATTCCACCAGATTCATATTGGGGTCTTAAATAAACTTTATTTGGAGCTTTCATGTAATATTCTTAAAAAATAGTTCTTTTACTTCTGTCTTCGTATAAAACTTCATTTCTAGTGGCCACCATTTACCATTTAGCCTTAACCTGAACCTTCCTTTCCATCCACCACGCCATTTAGACGAACAAAATAGCTCAAGTTTATGCGACTTTTTGCTTCGTTTTCTAAGCAATATAGTATAGTCGGCTTTCCTAGAATCTGCCATTTATAAGGGTTTTTTAAATTTTTTACTCGGGCTCTAATTTTCACGGCAATATTAATCCGCAAACGCTTTTATTCTTCTACAATTTCAACTTCAAATTCGTCTATCCCACAAGCTTCGCCATCTGTCTTACCATTTCTCAAACCTCTTGCGAGTATCATTCCTGATTTTTTCCACTCTTCAAATTCTAACCAAGTAATTCTAACTTTATTCTCATAATCAGAACCGTAGTCATAAACTTCTGTTCCTTCATCGAACCAGGTATCGGGCTTAGCTGTTAGTTTCACCGTTTTCATTAATTATTTCACAAATATAGTTCTTTTTACTGGTCTATTAAAACAAAAATGGGACATTCCGAAGAATGCCCCCTAAGTCTCATTCAACATACCTAAGTATGCTAAAAATTCAAAAAAATGTCAAGAATTTATTGTATTTTCACATAAAATGTTTCACTACGCTTCCAATCGCGGCAACGGCAGCTGTAGTAATAGCAGACCAAAGATACTTATTATGAGTTTTTTGTTTCTCTTTGTCCTGCTCTAGCCTGTCAATTTTTATATTTAATCCTTTGTTTCCGTTACCATCACCGTAAACGGTTTTACTTAATTTATTTACATCTTTCTCTATTTCCCCATATTTTCTATCTATATTTCCCCTTTCGCTTTTAATATGGCTTTGAGTTAGCGACTGTTGTTTGTCTAACTTATGTATAAACTCCGTCTGTTCAGAAACCTTACTTTCTATAGAAGCTAAGCTTTTTTCTATGCTGACTATACTAGATTTAAAACTATCCATCTCGCTCATAGAAGGTATTACACCTAATGGGTTTACGTTTTTTTTATTATTCAATTTTTTTTGGAATCCTAGCAGTATTTAACCAAAACCTTTCTATAGAACCTAGTGATTCAAGGAATTTATCGTAATCAATATCCTTTGTAACAAAGGCGTTAGCTCCATGTTTATAAGCATTGTAGACATCACCCTCATCAGAAGAGGTAGTTAAAACAACGACTGGTATATGATTTAGTTGATTATTCTCGTTAAATTCCTTTAAAAACTCTATGCCGTTCATTATAGGCATATTAATATCAAGGAGTATTAAGTTAGGGTGAGGATTATCATTTAAATATTCTAAAGCCTTACTTCCGTTTGAAGCTCTGAACACCTTTAAAAGTGATCCTGATATTTCAAAAGCTTCCTTGATAAGATTAAAGTCGTCATTGCTATCATCAACTACTAATACTTTCATTTTTTATATCGAAAAAGAACGTTATTCCTTTTCCTTTGTTTCGACTCAAGTATATATCTCCTCCGAAAAAAGTCAATATATTTCTGCATATAGCTAGTCCCAAACCAGAGCCAGAAACGCTTTCATTTACCCTGTAGAACGCTTCAAATAGTCTATCATAATGCTTTTCAGGTATTCCTACTCCGTCGTCCTTAATGTAGAACCTAGAGCAGTTCTTGTCTCTGTGACAATATAGAGCTATAGATTTAGAATTATACTTTATAGAATTCGATATTAAATTTTGAAATATTCGAGCTAGAGCGGATTTATTAAAAGGAACTTCAAAATCAAAGTCAGCTACGTTAAAAAAGAGTAAAACTTTTTTTTCTTTTATATCTTCCTTTAAATTATCTAAACATTTTAATAGACATTCTAACGGGTTAGTCATTTCATAGTCATAACCTCCAGATTTTGAAAAGTTACTTGCATCTTCTATTATTCCCGCTAAGTCAATGCATTTACCCTTAATTAACTCATTATATTCAGAGACTTTTTCTATCATTCCCTCCTTATTTGAAGAAATTAGTCGCTGAGATAAGCTTGCATATCCAGAAATAACCCTGAGAGGAGACTTTAAGTCATGATGAATAACTCTATTGAAAAATTTTAAATCTCCATTAGCTTTTTCTAACTCCTTATAATGAGATTTTTCTTCTGATATATCTTGCATTTGACATATAAAATACTCAAATTCATCGTCTAAATTTAAAACTGGTGAAACTGATAAAAGAACCCAAACTACGTTCCCGTCTTTGTCATAATATCTTTTTTCCTGATTAAATCCTTTAATTTCTTTATTAATCGTCTTTTTTACCATGTCTAACCCCTTGCCTAAATCATCTTCATGGGTTATTTCTTGAAAACTCTTTTTTAAAAGTTCGTCGCTTGAATATTTGAGCATCTCACAAAGAGCCTCGTTCACCCTCATCCACTTACCTTCTTTTGATACTAACGCCATTCCAGCTTTAGATTTGGTAAAAGCATTGTCAAAAAGACTGTAACTCTCAGAAACTTTAATCTTAGCCTCTTTTAATTTATCTATTTTATCTCTTAATATCTCTTCTGTTACATCTTGATTGCTCAAATGCTTTATAAATTTAAAAATCACTAAAATCAGAACTAAAGTAGTTACAAGAGAATAACGCTTGCTGTATTCAGATACGCCAAAATAAACAGAAAAGGAGATACTTAGTCCTAAAAAAAGTATAATATGCCTTAAGTCTTCTAAATTATCTATCTTTATATATTTTTTTAAGGAAACAACGGCTATAGCAAATAAAAATAAAAACAATACAGACGTGTGAACTGCCATTGATGTAAATTCTAGCCATCTGTATCCACTGTAAGTATCCGTTGTATAGCCTAAAAAAGCAGTTGATGCCCCTGCTAAAGCTAGGAATAGTAACGGTCTGTATGATTTTACATATTTTCCAAAGCAGGAGAAGAAACATACTAGAGAGTAAAGGATAAAACAAATTGCCGTATTAGGTGCCATCCTGCCAGGGTTAGAAGTCTCAACTACTACATAATGATCTATTATTAACTCATCTATCCCAAAACTCGTATCTAAAATATATTCAAATAAACTTAAAAAGCATAAAGCTAAAACGAAAAAAGACAAACCTTTACATAGTTTTATCCTGTTAAAGTGGTATGATAAAAAGAAAAGCCCCAAGCAGTAAAAACACAAAGCTGTGTTATACTGCATTGGAGCAAAACTAGGATGAATCTGTATTAAGTAGGTATTCCCTATTAGCCAACCGATTACAGGTAAGTAGGATAGTAATAAAAAAAGTCCTATAAAAAAAAGCTTCACGGCATTTGCTCTTTATAGCATTCTTTACATAGCTGTCCGCATCCCTCTACGTATTCAAATCTTAAATCTATGTGAGTTCTTTTGTCAACGTCTGTTATTTTGTTGCAAACTACGCATTTTTCAAACCTGTTATTGTCTGATTTCAAAAATGTCAGCTTCTCTTGTTTTTCCTGTTTCATCATCTTCTACTAAGAATGTATCTCTGTTTTTTATTTTTTTAACTACTCCAGTCCAGTTTCCGTATTTGGACTCAACATTTACCCGTTTGTTTAAAATACCTTTGTTGGCTTCTATATATGTATCCGACATATTATTTTTCTAATCCTTCTGCTTTATCTTTTTTCGTAATTTAAAAGTCTCCAATAAGTTTCGTCCATTTCTACCTTGCCTGTATTCAAGTCAGTTAAGTGATCAATTACTTCGTCCATGTTATGAAAAATGCAACGCTCCTTAACTAAACCAAATAGCCAAAGCGGGAATTCTTTGATGTCATCTACTATAATAAAAATCGGCTTTCTTTGTTGAGAAGCTACAATAAGTTCATGTGTAGAACCGTAGGTTGGATTTTTAGGATGCAATTTAAAGATTACAAAGTCTGAAAGATCAATAGCTCTAAGGTCCCTTCTTACAATCTCTTTCATTATCTCATGAAGTTTTTCGTAATTCCCATTTTCTCTATCCCTCTTCCTACATTTTGTTGGCTCTAAAGATTCTGAATCTGAGCCCTCGAACATCTCCTTGGTTGGATCTAGGAAAGTTATACCTAATGGAGATAATTCTTCTTTAATATAATCTCTCCATTCTTCAGGGTTGCCTTTAGCATATTCTAAATTACCAGCTAAATAACAACGTGTATTTTGTAGCTTTTCCATATTTTTAACTAATCTTACTACATTTCTTGAAAGAGTCAATCATTTTCTGAGAAAAAGTTGGAATCTCCCCTAAAAGCTGTTTTGCAACATTTACTTTTTCAAATCTGTTTATATCATAAATCTTATCAACAGTTTCCCATTCTTCGATTTTTCCATTGCTATCTACTGTAAATTCAAGAACTTCATTTCCGCAAAGTAAAGCTTCTATAGAAGTCCTTCCAAAGTTCATTCCCACAACTTTTTTATGCGTCATATAATGCTTCTCCATGTCATAACCCTGCTTAACTGAGACAAAATTTATGTGATTTTCCAACTCTTTATATTGATTTTTTCCAACATGAGCTACTTTATAACCTGAATCAATAAGGTATCCAACTATTTTTACTCTATATTTATTGATATGCCCTGGAAATAAAATCCAGTCATAAATTTGATTACTACGTGGAACGTCTTTATTGAATCTAGAAAAATCAAACGGATTAAAGATTAACTCAGAACTGATTCCGTGTTCTCCTAAAACTTTATCTCTAATTGAAACTCTGACGGATACATATCTGTCTACCTTGTTAGATATAACGGGTTGTTCTTCTGGAATAATTTCTGAATGAATTACATTGATTAACTCTTTAGTTTCTATTCCCTTTATTACATCCCACGTTGCTCTACCATGAGAAAAAATAATTTTATCAAACTTTTTCCTCTTTACCGAATAGGCTTCTTCAAAACAAATACCTTCTGTTTTAGCAGTTAAAGGAATTCCCTTATTAATAGCATAAATATGAACTTGGTGTCCTAACTGTTGTAATGCTGTAGCTAGTTCATAAAAATAAAGCTCTGAGCCTCCAAAGTTTCTAAAATGCAAACAGCTTAATAATATCTTCATTACTTTTAGAACAGTTATAAAGTTGCTTTATTTCGTCTGCTGACAAAGCTTTATTAAAAAGTAAAGCACTTGCTTGTGAATTTCCATCTGTCTCAATTAGGCTAACGCCTACCTTTTTTATAAAAAATATACTTTTCATTTTTTTTTAATTTATTTTGCCTCTTCCGCCTTTGTAAAATTTTACCATTTTATATGTGATCCATCTATTATTTCATACCCTTGCATTTCTAAGCATTTAATAATTTCTTCGTAATCTTTTACGTGAATACTTGCATGTCCATAGTAGCCTACACGAGAGGAATCGTTATCATCATAACATACAAATACATTCTCGCAAATGCTAGAGCCAAACTGAGCAGAGCGAGTTATCTTTCCATATATTTCAAGTAAAATACCATCAACTTCATTCCCATGTTTTGTAATTCCTCTTGCTTCTTCTGCTGTCATTATACCTTGCTATTCTTAAAAGTAATCTGTCTAATTCCATCAATGGTCTCAAAAACAGCATCTGCAAAAATTGCTGGATATTTCTTTTCAACTAAATCGAATACTTGATTAAAAATTAATCTAATCTCCCACTCTGCATGGGCAGACGTTCTCATTTCCAAAGTATGCCTTAAAGCTCTAAGGTTAAGAGAAAATCCAATTTCATTCGATTGGCCATTTGGTAAAATTCGCCTCATAGCAGATGTAATCTTCTTTTTAACGCCAAAATTCTTAACATTATCTACATCCATTTTCTTCTCAATCTTTTTATATTGAGATTCGATTAATTCCATTGTCTCAATTACCTCGTCCTTTGCAGGATCAAGAATAGGATCATAGACTAACCCGATAGAATCTGCTCGAACATACCTTCCACTAGTTTGCGAAAAAGCACTTCCTACACGGTGCCTAACTAATTCATGAGTGAAGACTCTAGAACAGTCTCTTGTCATAAAATTAAGATTACAATGTTCTATTACGCTGTGATGACCGCTGTTAATTGTTCCAATGATATTATCATTAATACATCTAACTCTAGAAATATTTTTATTCTTTTCTGTTGTTAGCGCGGCATAACAAGCTTTGGCGTAGAACGAACATAGAATTTCTCCGTCATTTAGCCCCTCATCTCTTGCGGCGGCGATTTCTTCTAAGAACGACTCTTGATCTGTATCTTTGAGATACCTTTCCATCTCGTTCCAATTTACAGTTGTCGCGCCTAGCCAATATGTCTCTGGTTTTACTAATTCACTCATTTTATTAATTCTGGATTTTCAATAATATTTCCTATTACTTTTCTTTCAAAGTCATCAATAGTAAGTTGGGAGCTTGTTCTATCAGCAAGTAAAAATCCATGTCCAACATACTGCACAGGATATATATCTTCATTTTTATAAACTTCTTCTGAGTTCAATGAATAAGGCTGATTCTCTGACCATGTTTCTTTTAAAATATCTCCTTCATAAATATCTTTTCCATTATGATCGATCATTCCTATAAATTGATGAACTTGATAATCATTTTGATTCTCAGTATATTCATATAATATATCGTGAAAAACCATGCCGCATCTATGGATATCCCATAACCCGTTTGGGGCTTTATTGGCTCCAGAAGGAAAATGGCTCATTGATATAGAAACATCACCTGTATAACGGAAAGTTTTTCCATTCCATACTCTAAATTTAAATTCTCTAAAATCTCTCATTTTTCTAATAATTCTGGGTTTTCAAAAATGTTTCCAATAATTTCAGATTTATCTAAATATACAAAGTCTTCTCCTTCATAACCATACTCTCCAGACTTTGCCCCAAATCCCGTGTTTAAACCCATCGTCATATCACCAAAAACAACCTCGTCCACTACAATTTTCCCGCTAGGTTTTTTGAGCTTCACAATATCTCCTTCATAAATTTCTGTTCCCTTAACGTCTTTTAATTCTGTAAACTGTTGAATAACCACATTATCGAGGCAGCAATCATATAGACCAGAATATACCTTTCCATCAAAGCTAATCGCTCTTCTGAATTCCGCTGAGAAATCAAGCCATTCCTTTTTTTTCTCATCCCACGCTCTAAACTTTATATCTCTCATATCTTTCTTAAATCTTCTGGACGGCAACTTTGCGCCGCCGCTGTATGATGTTGACTTTCAAATAAAACAAATACATAAAGGTCGTTTTGAGAACTTACAGTCCCATGCTCTACGTCTTCGTGCGTAATATCTCCTTCTGCGTGCATAGGAATATAAGCAACCTGATCTCCTTTATTAAATGTCATTTTATGTTTTAGCTTAGAACTCCTTTTTTATATGCTTTTTGTTCTATGTCGTTATTAATTTCGCACATTATACAAGGACCATGAACGCCATCCCCATAATACATAGTTCCTTGATCGTTGCAGCTGTAACAGTCTATGTCGTCTATATTTTCCGAGTTTTTTTCTTTCATTTTTTTTTATTGATATCTCTAGTTAATTTACTACACACCAATTATGATGTTTTTTTTTAATTTGTCAAGCTAGAAGAAGCGTCTAGTCTATAAGAATCATTTAAAAAATCTTCTGTGCTTGTTTCTAGTATTGTTCCAACTTCGATGCAATGAATTTTGTGAACGCAACCAATTGGGATATCTACAAAATCCTCAGTCTTTAAACACATCTTTTTCGCCTCTCCAGTTTTATGATTGAAATAGTCTAAAATAAACTTCCCTTCAAGGACTAAAAAATGCTCGTGTTTTAAACGGTGAAAATGTGACGAACTGCTACACCCATAATTAAAAATTAATTTTTTAACAGTATAGTCTTTCCCTTGATACAAAACGACTTCCTTCCCCCATACTTTCCTAATGTCTATCCCTTGTATTTTTTGAATTTCCTGGTTGTTGCTAGCTTCCATATCTAAAATTAACTTTTATATCACGTAAAGCTTTTCAGCAATCAAAACCGTCATTCCTAATTTATAATCTAATTCTTTAACCGTTACGCCAGACTCTTCCAGCATCTCTTTTGTATAACGAGAAGACTCTTCCCATTTTTTCTGCTTTGAAATAAAGATATCATTCCACTGTTTATGTAAAAAAATCTTTTTAATTCCTGATTGAATTACTGCTCTTGCACAATCAGCGCAAGGATAACCTAAAACGTAAAGACTGCAACCTTCTGTCTTTATCCCATTTCTCGCCGCATTGTAAATGTTGTTTCTTTCAGCATGTTCTGTGTAAAAATACTTCTCAGGTCTCTCGGTATGTCTTACCTTATAATCCGTTACTCCTCTAGGCAATCCGTTAAATCCAGCACATAAAGAGATATCTCCCCTTACTAGAACAGATCCTACATGGGTTGACAAGTCCTTACTTTTCTCTGATTGGAGGTAAGCTTCTTTTAAAAAGAACTCCTCTTTGTCTTTGCCTTTTAGAATTTCCATGCGTTATTTTCCATTACTCTATAGGATTCCCAAAAAAAATCAAGAAAAAAATTGATCTTTTATGCGAATTGTGTATAATAAAAGTGAAAACAGTTAATCCTGTTAGCTCGCGATAAAGATAGCGTAGAGTTTCCCCAAGGCAATCGAAGCAAAGTAGATTGGTGTTTTGGATCTAACACCACGTTTCCGAAGGGGCATAGGCTGGTCGATTTATAGATTATGCAAATTTATAAAGGCTAGGTGATCGAAGCGTTGTGCATTCGACACGGTTTTTTGAAATATTTTATATTTCTTCATAAACTTAAAAGAGTAAATCACGAAAATTATTCAAGAACGGCTTGGATAATAAGAAAGGGGTAATTAATGATAACGGAGCTTTTGGGATTTCCCTCCGCTTGTAGTAAAAAATTGCAAGTATTAATTTTAGGTTCAACAAGTAGGCTGAACGGTTGTGCTGGTATCAAGAAGGCATTTTTGATTAACAGGACTGTGCAAAAGTTGAACTTTTCACTAATTGTCTAATTACATAACATATGAGTTTTTAGAAAATTTTTAATCAAAACTAACCGCACGACTTTAAAAAGCTTATACTGTAAAGAGCAATCATTTTTAAAGGACACTTTCTTTACCCTCGTCTATTCATTTTTCTGATGGGGGTAAGGGGGGGTCCTTTTGCTTGCCTGTAGCGAGCAAGCTCGGAGACGGCGCAGCTCGTCTCTGTAAAACAACTTCATAGTACATTATAAAATACTAACAATATCCTAATTAAAGCGTAAGCTATTGCTAGGATATTATTAGTACTTAAGGAGTCCCTATTCATTAATAATTCCTTATAGATAGCGTAAGCCTTATTGATTATTTATTAAAGAAGAACATAAGCGACGTAGGAGCTTAACACGTAGTGTTTAGTTTTTTTTCTTTTATTTTCCGTAGATTTTGTTATAATGGCTTACATGAACAAGAAAGTCATTATTGGATTAAGTGCTTACGCTCAAACAGGGAAAGATACAGTTTGTAATTGTTTAAAGTCTTACTTCCTTAATCAAAACATCCCCTTTTACAGAGTTGCTTTAGCTGACGCTTTAAAAGATGAATTGGATGATTTTTGTATAAAGCATTATGGAATTTCCTCTTTTGAAAATAATAAAGTCAAAAAAGACATGGTTAGATCATTTTTGATCTTTCATGGAAATCTTAAAAGAAATTTGTCAAATGGTCGCTATTGGTGCGAAAAGGTAGAAAAGAAAATAAACTCTGGTCCAAACGGCGTATATTGCGTTACAGACATTAGATATAATGATTTGGGTAGAGACGAGGTAAAATGGCTGCAAGACGAGCAAGGGGGTTCTCTGGTCTATTTAGAGCGTATGCTGGATGACGGTTCCATATACAAATCTTCAATCAAAGAAGAATTAGAAAGAATGCCTGGAATAAAAGAAAGAAGCGATATTATAGCGAACATTCGGACTTTAGATGATCCAGAGAAAGGATCAGACTTACTTATGGATATTCAACCGTTATGTCATTTTATCAATAAAAAAGTTTAGTTTCCTTTAATTTTTGATATAATAAACATAGCTTATGATTTTAGCAGACCTCACGGATGAAAAATTAGTCGAAAATATTCAAGATGAAGAGGGGGATTATAGAGACGACAGCATAAACCTATTGCTCAATAGGCATGAATTGCTTTGTATGAAGATGCTCAACAGATATAAGCATGTTATAAGCTCTGGTTGTCAGTATCAATATGACGATCTTTCAAGCAACCTTATCTCGATTGTCTATGAATCCTCTAAATCTTATAAGCCAGGCGTTTCAAAGTATGCAACTTGGCTAGCAAATCAAGTTCGTTATAAATGTCTAAATACAATAAAAGATGAGTCTAAAGTAATTCATTTAGATAAATTCGTAGACGAGGAATCCTTTAATCACATAACTGAATCCTTAAGTATTGAAAAGAAGGAAGGAAACGAATTCAAGGAGCAGTCAGATCAAACATTAAAAATTCTCTCTAAGTTTAAAGATAAACGCATTTTTAAAATATTTAAGCTAAGATATTTTGAAGGAGACACTATAATGAAATGGTCTGACGTAGGTAGGAAAGTTGGACTATGCTCTCAAGCTGTAAAAAATTTACATGATAAATCTTTGAAATTGTTGAGAAGCAAATTAGAAAGTGAATCATTTCTTGACGTTGTATAGGTAAACCCTTATAATCCCAACATGCCTCAAGAAAAAGAAAACCGTTTTACCAAACGAAATGAAAGGGGTGCGTTATGGACAAGAAAGGCAAAGAGATCTAATTTTGTCTTTGACTCTGGATATCTCTCTTTAACCAGGGAAGAGATTCAAGAATATCAAGAAGACTTTTTTAATAATCCTAGATTAGACGCAGTAAAAGTTCCGATAGTCGTTTTAAGTAACAAATTTAAAGAAGATGGATCTAAAGAACCTGACTTTAGAATATTTAAAGATACCTTCCCTCAAAAAGAGGATAAGACCAAGGATAATAAAGGGGAATCAATAATATAGCCTTGAAAGTTTGCTCGTTTGCTTTTGGGGCTATATTATTCAATTTAAAGAAAATGAAAGATTTAGAAAATATATATAAATATCACGCTTCAACAGAGGAGCAACGTAAAACTTATGAAGAGCTTAGAGCTAGCTTTAAGAAATTAGCTACTGATATTGAATCTCTTTGCCCTGAAGGTAGAGAAAAATCTACAGCTCATACATATCTTGAAACGGCTGGATTTTGGGCAAATGCCTCTGTAGCAAGAGGTGAAGTTTTACACATTATGGACTGAAAGATGAAAGAAGTAAAAATTAAAATAACCATCCAAGAAGAGGAAGTTGAATTAAGTATTGAAGATGCCAAAGCTTTATGGAGTGAATTAAATTCCTTGTTTGAGAAAGAAGAGACAAAACCTTTACCTAGCCCATTTACTATCCCTTATGCTCCACCCGCTCAACCTTATACCAATCATCCAGGATGGGGAATTGATACGCCAACAATGCCTTATCAACCTACACAAATTTGGTGCCGTATTTAAAAAATGAGTAAATTCGCATTAAACCTGCCTATAAATTCAGTTAGCTTTGGACAAATCTCCACAGCTATATTGAAAGAACTAAAATCGAGAGGCGAAGACCCAAGCATATTTTTGATTGGCAATCCAGATTTATCTACTCAAAAAGTTGATAACGAATTCAACGATTGGCTAAATAAGAGATTAAACGGAAATGAAGTTCTTAAAAATCATTCTCGTGAAACTCCTGTTTTTAAATTATGGCATATTAGAGATTCTTTATCATCCTTTAGCAATGAACAGAACTTATTAACCTTCTATGAGCTAGACTCTCCCACTCCACAAGAGTTAAATATAATCAAGAATCAGAATAAAGTTTTTGTAACAAACGATTATACAAAGCAGGTTTTTGATACTTATGGAGCTAAGAACGTAGAGAAAGTTCCTTTGTTCTTTGACTCTCATAATTTCCATAAAGTTGACAAGAAATATTTTAGAGACGATAGAATTGTTTTTAATTTATGCGGAAAATACGAAAATAGAAAACGACATGCTAAAGCTATTCAAGCCTGGACTAAGCGTTTTGGTAATGATAAAAGATATTATCTTCAAGCTGCGATTTATAACGTATTCTTAAAAAAGGAAAACGTAGATCATAACGTAAGTATTCAAAATCAGATTTTACAAGGGAAGGATTATTTTAATGTTGACTTCAAACCTTTTTACGGATCAAACGCTGAGTATAATGACTTCTTGAATTCTGGAGATATCCTTCTAGGTGTATCTGGCGCAGAGGGCTGGGGATTACCAGAGTTTCATTCTGTAGCTTTAGGCAAACATGCAGTTATCCTAAATGCTCACGGTTATAAGGAATGGGCGAATGACGAGAATTCTACTTTAATCAATCCATCTGGAAAAATAGAAGCTTATGACAATATGTTTTTTCATAAAGGTCAACCCTACAATCAAGGAAGCATATTTGACTGGAATGAAGATGAATTTATTGGAGCGTGCGAAGAAGCCATTAAGAAATTTGAATCAAATAAGATTAATGAAAAGGGCTTAGAACTTAAAGATAAATTCACAGTATCAAATACAGTTAACCAACTTTTTTAAATTATGCCTCAATATATTTACGAACATCCAGAAACTGAAGAAATTAAAGAAATTGTGCAATCAGTTCATGATGAACACGTTTACTCAGAAGATGGAGTAAAATGGAGAAGGGTATTTACCGTTCCTGGAGCAGATATTGATACGAGAATAAATGCTTTTTCCGCTAAAGAGTTTTCAGATAAAACCGCAAATAAGAAGGGCTCTTATGGGGATTTTTTAGATAGATCAAAGGAGATGGCTAATAAAAGACAGGAAAAAGAGGGAAGGGACATGGTTCAAACGGCATGGTTTGATAAATATTCAAAAAAGAGAAAGGGTAAAAGACATCCATCTGATCCAAGATTTGGACAATAATATGAGAATGTATTTGATTAACTGATTGATTTGGTGTATAATATATTTACATAAATATGGAACAATTTACTTACGACGAAGCTTTAAAAGGATCTGAGTCTTACTTTAACGGACAAGCCTTACCAGCCAAAGTTTTCGTAGATAAATATGCGTTAAGAGATTCGGAGGACAACCTTCTAGAAAATTCTCCTTTAAAAATGCATCAAAGGATGGCTAAAGAATTCGCCAGGATCGAATCTGGAAAATTTAAAGTTCCATTAACAGAAAAGGAGATATTTAATTACTTTGATGGATTTAAGTATATTTGTCCACAAGGAAGTCCAATGTATGGCATTGGTAATAGCCATTCAATAGTATCTCTTAGTAATTGTTATGTTTTAGACGCTCCATTGGATAGCTATTCATCAATTCTTGAAGTAGACGAACAACTTGTAAATATATCTAAACGCAGGGGAGGCGTTGGAATATGCCTTGATAATCTAAGACCAAAAGGAACCTTAACTAGAAATTCAGCAAGGTCATCTACTGGAATCGTTTCTTGGATGAGGAGGTATTCAAATAGTATTAGGGAGGTAGGTCAAAATAGTCGTCGCGGAGCTTTAATGCTTACGCTCTCTGTCCATCATCCTGATATTCTAGATTTTGCTACTATAAAGAATGACGATAAAGAAGTAACTGGAGCAAATATTTCAATAACTTTAACTAAAGAATTTCTTAAAGCTTTAGAGAATAATGAAGAATACGAACTTCATTGGCCTTTAAAGAACCCCACAATAACAGAAAAAGTTTCCGCCAAAATGGTTTGGAATACTATTATTCACTCTGCTTGGCTTAGAGCTGAGCCTGGATTGATAATGTGGGACAATGTTGAAAGATTTACTCCCACAGAAGTTTACGATCATTATAAAAGTTTATCAAGTAATCCGTGCAGTGAGATTTTGCTCAACGCTTTGGACAGCTGCCGCTTAATATGCATTAATCTTTTATCTTTCGTGGAAAGTCCATTCACTAAAAAAGCATACTTTAATTGGAAAAAATTTAAAGAGGTTTCTAAGGTAACTCAAAGATTAATGGATGATCTTGTAGACTTGGAATCTGAGAAAATAGATCAAATTTTAGTTAAAATAGACAGTGATCCAGAGCCAGAACACGTAAAGACTAGGGAAAGAAAAATGTGGCTAAGGATTAAAAAGAACAATGACGAAGGAAGGAGAACGGGAACAGGGATAACAGCTCTTGGAGATACTTTAGCCGCATTAGGAGTTGAATATGGGTCTGACAAGTCAATCAAAGTAACTGAAAAAATTTATAAAGAATTGAAGTTAGCTTGTTATGAGTCTTCTGTTGATATGGCGGAAGAGCTAGGAGCATTCAAAGTTTTTGACAGCAAGAAAGAGGTAAAGAGTGAATTTATTCTTAGAATAAAGAACGAAGATCCAGCTCTTTTTGAAAGGATGATGAAGTTTGGGAGAAGGAATATAGCTCTTTTAACTACTGCACCAACTGGATCTGTCAGCATTCTAACTCAAACCACTTCGGGAATAGAGCCAGCATTTGCTATTTTTCATACAAGAAGAAAGAAGATCAATCCAAATGATGAAAATGCAAGGGTAGACTTCAAAGACGAAATTGGAGACTGTTGGCAAGAATTTCCAGTTTATCATCCAACCGTAGAAAAATGGATGAAAGTTACTGGAGAAACAGATATTGAAAAATCTCCCTGGCATGGATCTTGTGCTCAAGATATTGACTGGATTAATAGAGTAAAAATACAAGCTGCTGCTCAAAAACATGTTTGTCATGCTATTTCCTCTACTATCAATTTACCTAAAGATGTAAAAGAAGAGAAAATTTCAGAAATATATAAAGAGGCTTTTAGAAGTGGATGTAAAGGTATTACCGTTTATAGAGATGGATGCAGGTCTGGAGTCTTAATCACAGAAAAAGATTCTGAAGATGGGATAGTTTCCTCTATAGCTCCAAAAAGACCTAAAGTTCTCGATTGTGAGGTTCATCATCCAATGCATGGAGGGGAACGGTTTTATGTCGTAGTCGGACTTTTAGACGGAAGTCCTTATGAAGTTTTCACTGGTCCTAATAATGACGGAGAAGACGATGTATTTATTCCTAAATCAATTAAAGATGGTAATTTAGAAAAAAGGTCTAGAGGAAATTATATTCTTACAAATAATGATAAGGACTTTAAATGTAAGTTGAATAATGGACATTCGGATGATACAGCTGACGCTTTAACAAGGATGATTTCTACTAGTTTGCGTCATGGAGTTGGAATTTCATTCATAATTCATCAATTAGAGAAAACGAAAGGAGATTTAACATCTTTTAGTAAGATTTTAGGGAGAACTCTTAAAAAATATATCAAAGATGGGTCTGAAGTTCATGGGGAAGAATGCGGAGAATGCAAAGGTAAACTTACTAGAGAATCTGGTTGTGTGACATGCAGAGATTGCGGTTGGTCGAAATGCGGATAATTTTTTAGATAAAATTCTAGTTTTCGTGTAATAGGGTGTGTGAAAGATCTTTTATTTAAATTACAGGCTCAAAATAAGGTTAAAGCTGTAAAGCAAAGATATGGCAATATCTCTAATGCTAGCGTAGTCTGCAACAGTTCTGCTACTATCACTTCTGTATCTGGAACAGTTCAGTATAAATCTTATGGAACAAGCACTTGGCGAACAGCTTCCGCTGGGCAGAATCTTAGTGTTCGTGACCAGATTAGAACTGCTAGAGGTAGTTCTGCGTCTTTATCTTTACCAACTGGAAACAGCATGAATATGAGTCAGTATTCTACTGTTGAAATTCAACCACCAGCAAGCAGAGTTATCAAAAAGACTCTTAGATTTAAAAGTGGGGCAAGCTACTTTTTCTCTAGTTCCGACAATGGAACTTCCCGTTTTAGTACTCCGACAAACTCTAGTGCAATCAGAGGTTAATTAAAAAGTTTAAATTTCATCGAATCCCGCTATAATAGGCGGGATTTTTTATGGATATACCTAGAGCATTTCACGGATTTGGAGTAAACACGGACAACAAGCAAAAAACTTACTTCTTGCGAGACTCTTATTTAATGGCAATGGTAGCGTCTGCCGTCTGTTGGAAGGACTTAGGGGGAAAAATAGATCTAGTTATAGATAAAAAAATTCATAAACATTTTATAGATTTAGGATTTGGATGTTTGTATGACGAAGTAATTCCTTTAGAAATGCCTAAATCAATAGACCCAAGGTTTTTTTGGGCTTCTGGGAAAATGTTAGCTTTTGACTGCTATAATGAGCCAATAGCCTCTATTGATCCCGATTTAATGGTATGGAAACAGTTAGAATACGAGGACTCAGACGTTGTAATGTTCCATGAGGATGATCAAAATATGAAATATTATAGAGATCCAGAAAAACATACAAGACATTTTGACGAAAGTTATAATCTAAAAAGCCAACCATTTAATGCAGCTTTTCTTCTTTTTAATGATATGGACTTCAAAAGATACTCTACTAAAAAATGGATGAGTTTTATGGAGAAACATAAAAAATACAGCGATGGAATAAGTTTAAAACCATCAGGGGAAACTCAAGTGTTTTTAGAGCAAGCTGGCATAAGTTGTTTTGCTAATAAACAAGGGAAAACTATTAAAACTATTTTTGATAATCCTGGGAGTGGAGAGACAATAGATAATGAATTTTGTTGGCATATATGGGGATTAAAGGGATTGTTAAAGCCAAAAGCGCTTAAAAAAGAGATTAACAAGAAAATTATAAAGAATATGGGAGCTGAAATATTTAAAATTATGAATATTTTGGAAGTGCCTTGTAACCCCAAAAAACTAGAAAACTTTATTCTCAAAATAGAAAGGTAGTGTAATTACAATAAATGAGCTATCAAGAAGTTACACGAAGAACTATTCAAATCATGCCAGTGACAACTGGTATTCAGGTTATTGATACTAGATACAACCCACCAGTTTATTCTTCTATCCCATCTGGATTTACGCCTGGAGATCATACAGAAATTTTAATCCCAGGAGGGGGAGAGTGCATTGTTTATCTTAGAGACGTTGTTGCTACAGGATCAACTGGAAATACCGTTGAAGATAGCGGAGTTTTTGAGAAGCAATTTTTGGTTCAAAATCCAACTGGAGGAGCTAATCCAGATATGATAATAGAATCTTTCTTCACTGACGGTCCAGATAAAATGGATATTTACGATAGATTTGGAGATGGTGATTCCTTGTCAAACTCAGTAGTTATCTAATAAAGAATAAATAAAATTTAAAAAAGCCCGAATCCTGCTATAATATGGCAGGATTTTTTTTATTTATGAGAATACTTTTTCCAGACATCCACCGACAACTTACTAACTCAATGGCTAGAAGCTTTGTTAAGTTAGGTTATGAAGTTTTAATTCCTGGATATGTAGCTAAAAATAGACCTCCAAAACCAGTCAAGGATTTTGTGTGGCATGAGATATGGACGCAGCAAGAAGCGAATAAATACTTTGATGTTCCAGTTAAGATAGCGTCAAAGGAACAGATACTTGATTTAAAGCCTGAGATTGTGTTTATAACAGCTTTTGAGAATCAATCTGAGATTCTATACGAAATCATGCCTAATATGCCTGACAGCACAAAATTAGCTCATTATAGCGGCAATGATTATTGGCCTGGAGCTTATCCTTTAGATACTTTAAAGAATTACGTATGTGCTGATTATATGGGCTTTAAAATAGCTTTCAAGAATAATATCAATCACATTTACTACAAACCTCCAGTTGACTACGATATTTTTAAAAACACTGGTCCATCTGACAATCCAGTTATTGGAAGTTATATAGTTGATTACAAAGGAAATTTTCCAGAAGATTTCTTGACTTATAATGAAATTCGTAATAGGATTAAAGGTATAAGGTTTGACTTGCATGAAAGAAGCTCTATTGAAAACGTTGCGAAAGCAATGCAAAATAGTATCGCATCTTTACATATAAAAAGACTTGAAGGATATGGAATGTCCATTATTCAATCTATGGCTTGTGGAAGACCAGTCTTTCTACCTAGAAGATATGCAGAAAGCAAAAGTTATAAGTTTTGGGCCTTAGAAGGCGAAACGGCATTATTCTTTGATTCAATTGAAGAAATGGGTGAAAAATTACATTTAATTGGCAATAAAGATTATAGAGAGAAAATACAAGAAACTTGCGCCAAGAAAATTAGAGAAATCATAAATAACGAAGAGCAAGAGCAGGACTTGAAAAGGTTTTTAGAAAATTTACAATGATAGAACTTGGACAATTAGAAAAGAAAATGCCTCTCCTCTTTGAAAAGAAGGCTAAGAAAGGAATTGTTGACTGTTTTATGTTTAGAGACGAGTGGGATCTCTTAAAACTTAGAATCAGAATATTAAAAAAACACGTTGACAGCTTTTTAATTGTCGAAGCATTAAATGATCATCTAACAGGAGCGGTTAGAGAAAAGTTCTTAAATGAGAGTAGAGTTAAAGAGTTAGAGGAGGACTTTCCTGGGATCGTTATTGAAGTTTATCAACCTAACTTAGAAGGTAAGGACGCATGGCAAAGAGAAAACGAGCATAGAAATAAAATTTTTGATAGGTTAGAAGTTAATAAATCATTAGAAGATGACGACGTTATTTTAATATCTGATTGTGATGAAATTCCAAACCCTGAGATCATTCCCAATATTTTAGGCTCAAGTGGTTTTGTATTTTTAAATCAGATGTATTTTGTTTACTTTCTTGATTCATTTTCTAAAAAATGCGTTACGGGAACTATTTGTGTTAGCTGGGCAACTTTAAAATCTTTAGATGAAATTCATGCTGGAAATGGATGTCAAGCACTTAGAAATAACAAAGATTACGGTCCTGAAGTAGATAATGGTGGATGGCACTATTCCTACTTAGGGGGAGTTAATCAATTAGTAAAAAAAGCTACTACGATTGCGGAAGGTAAAACTTCTTACGATAAACAGTTTTTTAAAGATCAAATGAATGAGTTTTTTAAGACTGGAAATTGCCCTTACAGCGATAAGCCTTGCGAGTTTTTAAATCATTCATTTCAAAATAAAGAAATCTTTTATTACAATTTAAGGTTTTCTGGGAAAGACGAGTTTTTCAAAGAATGGACAATATTTCCTAATGAAATTTTTAACAATATATCTAATTATTCTTATTTAATGACTCCATGATTAGCATAGTAACAGCTTATTACAATAGAAAACCCCAATTTTTAACTACATTAAAGTCTATAGCTAAAAGTAGCTTTAAGGATTTTGAAATTGTAGTTGTTGATGATGGTAGCTCAGAAGAACACGTTATATCAGAAGAAGACTTAAAACCTTATGGAATCGACATAAAAGTTTTAAGAATTAAACCTGAACAAAAAACGCACGTTAATCCATGCGTCGCTTTTAACGTTGGATTCAATAATGCTTCTGGGGAAACGATCATAATGCAAAATCCAGAATGTTTTCACATGGGAGATGTTCTATCTTATGTTAATGAAAATTTAAAAGATAATCAATATACATCATTCTCTTGTTGGTCTGCTGATCCTGATATTAGTAAGAAGATTCAAGATATGGCAGGTGAAGGAGTTGAAAGTATAAAAGGAATGATTGGGGATTTCGGGACTAAAGACACTTCGAAAACTTCTTGGGGAGCTTGGTATAATCATCCACAATACAGACCAAAGCTTTATCATTTTTGCTCAGCTATAAAGAAGAAGGATTTAATTGATATTGGTGGATTTGATCCTGTTTATGCGAATGCATGCGGGTACGACGATGATTCGATAGTTTGGTCAATCAATAAGAAAGGTATGGAAACTAAAGTAGTAGACGATCCTTTTGTTATTCATCAATACCATCCAGCTTTATGCGATAGCTCAAAAGGAACAAATCACTCATTATTTATCAATTATACTTTAAAGAAGAAAAGTTATAAAGTTTCAAACACAGAAGTTTATGAATAAGTTAGTAGAAGAACAAGTAGAGGTAAAGGCATTTAAAGTTTACGCTAAATGTCCAAAGTGCGAAACAAATTACATTATTCCAGTTGGTATGGAGCCTCAACGAGGTTATCAATATCAATGTATGAGCGAAGTATGCAAGCATCAGTTTGTGTCTCCCGTTCAATATCCAGGTATTGTATTTAAAAGAGTTGACGAGAAACCATGTCCAGTTGAAGAGTATATTAAGGGTCAGCAAAAATCAGACTTAATTATTCCAGGGTAAAATGTTAAAGGATAATTTGACAATAGCTTTTTATACAAAAGATAGACATAAAGCCGTTGGGAAAGCTTTGAAATCTGCTTTAGGAACTACCCCAAAAGGTGTAAAATTTCTTATAGTAGAAGATCAACCGAAAACGCCCTTTAGATTAAGTAAGGAATACAAGGAAACTCTATTTACAGAAGATCTTTTCATATCAGAAATACCTAGAAAATCTTCATGTGGACAGTTAATGAATCGGTGTATTATTGATTCAGACACTCAATGGGTTTTATTTTGTAATGACGATCTAGTATTTAAGGAGGGATGGTTTGAAATTGCTGAGAAGTATTATGATAAGTTTCCAATTACATTGATGTTTAATTTTGGAGCTTGTCTTATTAACAAATCAATTATTCCAAAGTTAGGATATTTTGATGAAAGATTTTTGGGCGGCAATCGAGAAGATCAAGATATGATGATTAGGATTCTTCTTAAGGATATTCCTCACGTTAATACATGGGATGAAACTGGAGAGTCTTTAATTACTCACGAACCGTTTTATTATCAAAGTGCCTGTTGGAATGGAGAGCAAAATGAAAAATACTTTATTGAAAAATGGGGCAGCATTGATTACGGAGCTTTATGTAAAGCAGCTAAAGAAAAAAGTATAAAACCGAATTTTATTGACGGGGATTGGTATCCGTCGTATACTACTAAATATATTAGAGAATATGCGTAAAAAAAGAGTCTTAACTATTTTAGGGATTAGACCTGATATTATCAGATTAGCTTTTTTAATAAAGAGATTGGACGCCGATCCTTTTATTGACCATTTTGTTTTAACTACTGGGCAGCATTTCGATTCAAATCTTACTGACGAAATTTATAAAGATTTAGATTTAAGAAAGCCTGACCATAATCTTGAAATAGGAAAATACGGAAGACCATACAACGAACAAATTTCTGAGTTATTTTTAAAACTACCAGACTATCTAAAAAGAGTTAACCCAGATATGGTTGTTACTCTTGGTGATACTAATTCAGTTTGCTGTTCAACCATTCTAAGGAGGGAAGCTAATAGAGTTGGATTTAAAATAGCTAGAATTGAAGCTGGTATGAGAACACATAAGTGGGAATTGCCAGAAGAATGTAATAGAGTGCAAGCCGATTCTGTTGCAGATTACTTTTTTTGCTATCACGAAGAAAATAAGAATAATTTACTAAGGGAAGGTAAAAGTGATGGACAGATTTTTATAGTGGGAAATACTATAGTCGAACCAGTAAAGTATATAATTCATAAAGAGGGAAAAGATTTTAAGAAAGGAGATTCTCAGATTTTAGTTGACATACATAGAGAAGAAAATGTTGATAGTTTAAAAAGGCTAAGCGAAATAATCGAAAGTTTGCATAAGTTTAAGAATTCAAAAATTAAAATCTTAGGATACCCAAGGTTTTTAGCTAAAACTGAACAATTCGACATTAAACTGCCTAAAAATGCTGATATAATAGAGCTTCAATCGTACTCAAACTATTTAAAACTTCAATATTCATGTTGGGGCATTATAAGTGATAGCGGTTCATGTCTTGAAGAAGCTCCTTTATTGAATGTTCCAGTCGTAACGCCTAGAGAATCAACAGAAAGGCAAGTTGCGGAACAAAATAGCTTTGTAAAAAGCAGTTCAAACAGGGTCTACGAAGCTTTAAATAGTTTTTACAGTGGATACGGAAATAACGTAGACAATGCTTGGTTAGGTGATGGAAATACATCTTCTAGGATTCACTATAATATAAATAA